>ENA-ORKQ01000211-ORKQ01000211.1-human-gut-metagenome-genome-assembly--contig:-NODE-211-length-12207-cov-5.17034_pt1 | contig 12207 bp, 11 predicted proteins | sample MGYA00243060_ERZ508809 | MGnify/ENA primary metagenome ERZ508809 (study PRJEB26277, sample SAMN04329829) | human gut metagenome | biome: human-associated habitat | host: Homo sapiens | place: USA... | reverse complement strand
TGTCGACAGCGATTAGAGAGCTTGGGTGCTCACCAATTAATTGAGCAATGCTATCCGCTATTCCAAAGAGAACGGGAGGGTGGTTATCGGCGCTAGGCATGACGGGGACTTTGTAGAAATGTATGTGCAGGACTTTGGAAAAGGTATCGACCCGCGTTATCATCAGAGCATTTTTGACCGTTATTTCCGAGTGCCGGGCACTAAAGTGCAAGGTAGTGGTTTAGGTCTTTCCATTTCGAAAGACTTTGTGGAAGCTCATGGCGGTACATTGGCTGTCCAGAGTGAGCTGGGTAAGGGGAGTCGCTTCGTTATCCGGTTGAAAGCTAACGTTTTCTATTTTTTACGGTACTGTTGCGGAGACATGCCGGTTTGTTTCTTGAAGAATGTTCCAAAATAAGAAGCATTGGGAAAATTGAAGAAGTCGGCGATTTCCTGGATGTTTTTCTGGGTGTTCTTGAGTAGTGAGATGCTTTTGCGGATGATGGATTTAAATATCAGTTCCTGCACCGTGAATCCGCAGACGGACTTGGATAGTGCAGAGAGGTATTTGGGTGATAAGCAGAGTTTGTCTGCATAAAACTCTACGCCGCGTTCTTCCGTGTAGTGTGCATCTATCAGCTGAATCAGCCGGATAAAGATTTCATGTTTGTGACCAACCGTTGTTTTTAGGTTCATCAGTTTACGGTTGTAAATGGAACAGATGCGGTATGTAAGTCCCAGTAGAAGCAGTCTTTGTTCGTAACCATTAAAGGTGTTGTTGTCTAAGTGCAGGGTATTGTCCAATAGGGACATGTATTTCAAAGCTTCTTCTTCATCTCCGGTGTTCCATACGTAGCATGGTTCAGTCCGGAGCTGCATGTATAGGTACATGGCTGCCACTGAATTGCCTATGATGTCCCGTATCGGTCCTATCTGGTAAATGAATATGAATAGTTGCAGGTCTTCCGATTCGCTCAACACTTGGAAGAGAGAATCTTCCGGGATGAAAACTGTTTCGCCAGCTTGGGCCGAGAATGCTTTCATGTTAAGTGAAAAGGTGAAGTTGCCTTGGCGGCAGACAATCAGTCCTGCTCCATTAATCATAAAAGGTTTTTTCAGGGAGGCAGGAAAGGAGCAGAGCATACCTTCTGAACTACAAATGTTTTCTCCGTTTGACAATGCGCGGTCTAAGTGGGATAAACGTTCTTGTTGGGTATCCATAACAGACAAAATTACAGGTTATACTGAAAATTGTCTGCTAAGTTAGTAATTTTCGTTTAGGATACCGCACGACAAGCACAAATATCATGCAAAACAAGCAGGCGTAGAGTGTCCATCCTGCCATTTCCTTTACAGCAGAGAGGGTGGCCTGCACTTGGATGCGTCCTTTGGTGGATATGGCAGCCATGCTGATTGCTTCTTGTTTGCTCTTTCCCTGATATTGCATACCTTGTACGGTCTGGGTAAACGAGGTGGATGCTTCGGGGTGCAGCATGTCTACATTCTGTGCATAGCGGGTGACGTAGTGCTGTTGGCGTTCTTGCAGTACATTCGTATAGAGTGCGGCTCCGATGCTGGGAGCCAATACCATGCGTACGGTAAGCATGGTACATATCCAAGAAGAAAGATATTTGTAAGGCATGCGTTGGGTGGCGTAGGTTGGAATCAGCGAATAGAGGAACATCATACCGGTAGAACGGGTTGGAATCAGCGAATAGAGGAACATCATACCGGAAGAACGGATGATGACCGGATACTTCATCCGGTCGTACAGTCCTGCACCTTGTACCTCGAAATACATGAACATGGCGGAAAGCCCCAATAGAAGGAAACCGGCGGCAAAGAGATATTTGAAGTGTACGCCTTTTACGCTGAGCCAGATAGTGGCTATACCGCCGATGAGGTAGCCCAGCATGGACCAGTTGCCCAGGGTGGCATTCTGGAAGTTGTCCAGTTTCATACCTATGCCCGTGAATACATTGACAAACATGGCGCTGGAATTCAGTACCATTAACAGAAAATAGAATAGGAAACCCATACGGATGGTACGCAGTTTGAATACATCGAGCTGATAGTAAGGATTGCGCTGGGTAGACTCGATATAGAGAAATATGCCGCCAGCAATGATGGCGCAGACTGTGGCCCATTGTATGGTTGGGTCATCGTACCAGTCGAGCACTTTGCCATAAGTAAGCACGTAGGTAATGCAGGTCAGTGTGATGCAGAAGATGGAGGCATTGCCGAACTGCTTGAAGTTGATGGGGAAACGGCGGGTGGTATATTTATGATAAGGCATAGTAATGAAGGTGATGAGGATGCAAAGTAATAGTAGCCCCATCATAAAGTAGTGTATGTACTGCCATTCATATTCAAAAGCGAGCCAGGCGGTGAGCGAGGTTCCCAATTGCCCCAGTACCATGAAGAATAGGTAGATGGCGGGTTGTGCCGCACTCCGTTCGATGTCCAGCTTGTCCCAGCCTTCGTCAGTTGTGGGCTCGTTGCCGGGTGTAATTTTGTCGTACGCCTCGATATGCCCTGCATACTTTATGAGGGTGAAGAGGTTGACCATCATCAGCACCATTCGTAGGAATCCCATAAAGATGCTGCATAGTGCCAGCAGGAAAACGCTGTCTGTCTTGGCACAGATATAGCTGAAGATGTACATCAGGGAGAATCCTGCCAGGCACATCATTTTCTGCCGGCGTATGACTACCAGCCTATACAGAAAAGGGCAGAATGCTGCCATGCCAATGGAAGTGGCGAAGTTGGCAAACTGGATATGCTCGGAAATGATGCCGAGTTCGCTCATCATTTCGGTGCTTGCCACCGAGTAGGTACCGCCCACAGTCAGTATCGGCAAAAAGAATACGAATAGGATGATGATACCTACCGGTTTGGGTACACAGTTGTAGAAAGGACCACAGTCAGTATCGGCAAAAAGAATACGAATAGGATGATGATACCTACCGGATTGGGTACCCAGTTGTAGAAAGGATAGTTCTTGGGGTATGAGGGCATGGGGATAAGGGTTAAGGGGTTAGGGATTAAGGGTTAAAGATTAAGGATTAGGGGGTAAGGATTAAGGAGTTGGTTGCCTTAATCCCTAACCTCTAATCCTTAATCCCTATTTTTTTGTTTTCGCTTTGACTATTACCATCATACCGGCGGCAAGGCTACTGTTGTCTTCTTTAGACAAATCGGTAAAGTCGATGCGGACTGGGATGCGTTGTTGTATCTTCACGAAGTTACCGGCAGAATTATCCGTGGGCACTAGGGAATACTTGGAACCAGTGGCTCCGGAGATGGCAGTGATTTTCCCTTTGAACTCTTTGCCGCTGATGGCATCAACGGTAATGGCTACTTCTTGTCCCAAGTGCAGATTCTCAATTTGGGTTTCCTTGTAGTTGGCTATAATCCACTTTTGTGTGTCAGGCAGAATGTAGGTGATGGTTTGTCCAGCAGTAATGAATTGTCCTTCTTCAAGAGTACGCCGTCCCAATTTCCCATCACAAGGAGCTACTACTACGGTGTAGGAGAGGTTCAGCCGTGCCATTTCGAGTGCGGCTGTTGCCCGTTGTATGGCAGCTTCTGTATTTTCACGGCGATGTGACACTTCGTTCACACCCGACAAGGCAGCTTTCTGTTGCCGTTTCACAGCTTCCAACTTCTTGTGGGTAGCTGCATATTCGGTTTCTATCTGTTCCAATTGAATGGGGGTTGCAGCGTTTCTCTTCACTAAGCGGTTTCTATCTGTTCGAATTGATTGGGGGTGGCAGCGTTTCTCTTCACTTAGGTCTGGTATCGCTGGCGGTCTTTCTCCAGCTTGGTAAGGCGGATTTCTATCTCTGCTATGGAGGCGTCGTAGACAGAGGCTGTAGTTTGCGTGGTTTGTAGTGTAGCACCAATGACTGTGGCGCCGGCTTGTGCATCCTTGAGTGCAGCTTCAGCTTCCATGACTCTGATTTTATATTCCCGGTCGTCCAATATAAGTAAGGTATCTCCTTTGTGTACTTCTTGGTGTTCTGTGAAACAAATTTTCTTGATATATCCTGATGCGCGCAGATTGACGGGAGATATGTATTGTTCAATCTGTGCATCATTACTGGTTTCCGTCCGTTTGTAGTTCTAAAAGAGGCAGGTCACTTGAATTATTCCCCAGATAAGGATAGCTATTCCTAATAGGCTGACAACGATTTGCCAACGGCGAAGCTTCTTCAATTTCCGTGCTTTCTCTTGATGGGTACTTGCGGTGTTATTGTTCTCTTTTGTTTCCATATCTTCTATATTATATTGTTTACTCATTATTATATATATATCCGTCCTTGAATACGGACTCTATTCATCTTCCTCTTTAAGGAATTGAGGGGCTCTACGTCTCCAGCTGTCACGTCAGCTTCAGCAAAGTCAGATTGGTTATCCGGTAATTGTAGTGGGCACTGATATAGTTGTTTTGGGCTTCGCTCATCCGCATTTCGTCCTGCAATACTTCGGTCATTGAAGCGATTCCTTCCCGATAACGGTCCATAGTAACGGTATATACATCTTCAGCAAGTAGATAATTGTCTTTCTGCTTCTTAAAGTTACGCTGACTGTTCATCAGGTCATTGGTAGCATTCAGATATTGTGTCTGAAGATTCTTTCTGGTATTCTCTTGGGCGAGCTTGATGTTCTCTATGTCGATGGTTGCCTTACGCATCTTGTAGCGTTTGTCCAGTCCGTCGAAAATGGGAATGCGTAAGGAGAGGCCCACTCCATAGGAGCGATACCAATGGTTGGAAGGGCCGGAATGGAACCAATGGTAAGCTTTGTCTGTATAGGCGGAGAACATCCAGCTTCCCGTCAGGTTCAAGGAGGGGATGTAACCGTTGCTGATTATTGTTTTCTGTTGTTCAGCAAGTTGTTTTTGTGATTGCAATAGCTGGAGTTCATATAGTGTTTCGGATAGCCCGGTGAGTGCTGCGGGCGTAATCGTTTCTGTATTCACTGGTACCAGTGCTATTCTTTCTTCCGCCGGATAGTCGATAATGTATTTAAGTAGATTCAGTTGCTGTTCCATCATGGCTTGTGCGTTGTCGTGCTGCACCTTGAGGTTCTCCAAGTTGATGTTGACGCGTTTCACATCTACTTCCATAGCCATGCCGTTGTCATAGAAGGCTTGAGTGATATCTCTCAACTCTTCCAGGCGAGTGATGTTGGCTTTTATCAAAATAATCTGTTCAGCTGTAACCTGTCCTAAATAGTACATTTGACTAATTTGGAGGATGAGGTCTTCTCTTGCCTTTCCATAAGAAAGGCGATTCATCTCATCCATGGTTTTGGCTATGGATAGAGTGGTGTAGAGTGTCTGGTTATAAAGTGGTATCTGCAACTGTAATCCAAAGTTGGCGTTGTATTGCAAGGTTTGGGTTACATTGTAGGGATTGCCATACGCTGAACCGTCGGTAACGGAGACGGGTGGATCGATATTGTCGTTATAGTTGGCAAAACCATTGATTTGGGGCAGCAGTTTGGCTCGATTCTCAGAGATGCTGTATTTCCCTTTTTGTATTTCCTTCCGTTTGCTTTGCAAGGACAAGTTGTTTTCGATACCTATTTTGAGGCAGTCCTCCAAGGTTAGGGTATTTTGTGCTCTTGTACCTAGTGCAAGCAGACACAGAAAGGAAAATGTGAACAGTTGTCTTTTCATAATAGTCACTTGATATTTGCACACAAAGTTAGTGGCTTAAAATGCAAGAGGACTATCCATATATCAACTGTTTGTATTCATATTTTCCTTTTTACTATAATTTGAAAACAAACCATAGTAAAAAATGAGTATTAAAAACAAAAAAGACCGCCAAGAGTGGAAGCCTCCTAACAGTCTAAATCTTCTTTGTAGCGGGACCCGGGATTGAACCGGGGACCTCATGATTATGAATCATGCGCTCTAACCAGCTGAGCTATCCCGCCATCATTTCTCGATTTCGGGTGCAAAGATATAGCTTTTATTTAAATTGCCAAAACTTTTATGGATATTTTCTGCTTTTTCTTTTGCTGATAGGGTGCTGAAGTGGTTTGCAGTACTTTTTATTAAACGTCTTTGTATAACATTATCAATGAATTAGGGGTGTATGGAAAGGGAGGTATAAATAAATTTGATGATTTATTTTCTGTAATTAGAAAAAAGTATTTATCTTGGCTGGCGCAATAAAAAGCAGAATAGACTATGGAAAGAAAGAAAATACATTTGGAATATCTCTTGAATGCGACTTCTAAAAGTATTCTTTGGGCAGCGATAAGTACCCCTACTGGTTTGGAGGGCTGGTTTGCTGATAGGGTTCAGTCAGACGATAAAACAGTAACCTTTTTTTGGGGAAAAACAGAAAAACGTGATGCCGAGATTATTGCCGTGCGGGCGTATTCATTCATCCGCTTCCGCTGGCTGGACGATGAGAACGAGCGAGAATACTTTGAACTGAAGATGACAAACAATGAGTTGACCAATGATTTCGTATTGGAGATAACAGACTTTGCCGATATAGACGAGGTGGGTGATTCGCGTGAATTATGGGAATCGCAAGTGGATACTTTGCGAAGAACTTGTGGTTTTTAGTTAACTTTAGATTAAAAATTTCCCGTACTCCCTTTTTTGTACTACTTTTGTGCTCTCATTGCATGAAACGAGTAAAATGCTGCGCATAAAAAAGTTAGATATATTTGTTTTGAAGAGCTTTTGCATGCTCTTTATGGGTACTTTCTTCATCTGCCTCTTCATCTTTATGATGCAGTTTTTATGGAGGTATGTGGACGAAATGGTAGGAAAAGGATTGGAGATGACTGTCCTTGCACAGTTTTTCTTTTATTCTGCGCTTGCCGCGGGCGATTCTGCTGGCTGCCCTTATCACCTTTGGAAATTTCGGAGAACGTTTTGAATTACTTGCCATGAAGGCAGCCGGTATTTCTTTATTGAAAATCATGCGGCCCCTGATTATCTTTATTTGTTTCATCTGTTGTGTCTCTTTCTATTTCCAAAATGTCATAGGACCAAAAGCCCAAACAAAATTATGGACTTTGCTTATTTCCATGAAGCAGAAATCTCCCGAAGTGGATATTCCTGAAGGTGTGTTCTACGATGAAATAGATGGTTATAATCTGTATGTGAAGCATAAGAACCGCAAAACTGGTATGCTGTATGACGTACTGATATATAATTTTGAGAAAGGTTTTGAGAATGCTCAAATTATCAAGTCTGATTCGGGACGTCTGGAGATGACGGCTGACAAACAGCATTTATATTTGCATTTATACAGTGGTGAGCAGTTTGAGAATTTGAAATCGCAGAACATGAACCAAAGGAATGTGCCTTACCGGCGTGAGACATTCCGCGAAAAGCATGCAATCATTGAGTTCAATTCGGATTTCAATATGGTGGATGCAGGTATCATGAGTAATCAGTCCAACAGTAAGGATATGAAAATGCTGCAGGCGGACATTGACTCCATGAAATTGCAGAATGACAGTGTGGGGCGTGGTTATTATAAAGAAGCTATGGCAGGAACTTATAAGGTGACAGCCGGCTTGTCTAAAGAGGATACATTGAAGATTGAAAAGGCTTATTTAGGGGAGTACAATGTAGACAGCCTCTACAATGTGGCTACACTGATGCAGAAACAGAAGGTTATATCCACGGCCGTCAGCCGTGCAGAGAGTGCGGGGAGTGACTGGAGTTTTAAGAGCTTTAATATATCGCAGACTGAAAGCAGCCTTCGGCGGCACATGACTTCCTGGCATGAGAAACTGACTCTTTCTCTGGCATGTCTCATCTTCTTCTTTATTGGCGCGCCACTCGGAGGAATTATCCGTAAAGGAGGCTTGGGAATGCCGGTGGTGGTTTCTGTATTGATTTTTATTATCTATTACATCATCAACAATACAGGGTATAAGATGGCTCGTGACGGACAGTGGGTTGTCTGGATGGGTATGTGGACCAGTACCGCTGTCTTGGCTCCATTGGGTGCATTCCTGACATATAAATCCAACAATGATTCAGTGGTATTGAATGCTGATGCCTATATAAATTGGTTCAAGAAGGTTGTGGGCATTCGCAGTGTACGCCATCTGTTCCGTAAGGAAGTAATCATCCATGATCCTGATTATACACGTATTCCGGAAGAGCTGAAGGCTTTGTCCGTAGACTGTCGTGAATATGCTGATAGAAAGGGGTTGAAACGTGCTCCCAATTACTTTAAATTGTGGATGACTGATAGCCAGGATGAGGCGGTGGAAGATATTAACGAACGTTTGGAGAGTCTGATAGATGAGATGTCGAATACAAGATCCGTTACTTTGTTGACAGCGCTGAACACCTATCCGGTCATCCCCATCCATGCGCATGTCCGTCCGTTCCGCAACTATTGGTTAAACTTGCTCTGCGGTATTGTTTTCCCGATAGGCTTGTTCTTTTATTTCCGTATCTAGGCATTCCGTATCCGTCTGAATAAGGATATGGAGCGGATTATCAAAACAAATGAAGATGTGATTGGAATCATAGAAAGAGATCAGAATAAATAAAAACAAAATAGATTATGGAAAATGTAAAGTTGAATACGATAGAAGAGGCCATTGAAGACTTCAAAGCCGGTAACTTTGTGATTGTTGTGGATGATGAGGACCGTGAGAATGAGGGTGATTTGATAATTGCAGCTGAAAAGATTACACCGGAGAAAGTAAACTTTATGTTGAAGCATGCCCGCGGTGTGCTTTGTGCTCCAATTACAGTTTCGCGTTGCAAGGAACTGGATTTGCCGCATCAGGTATCGGATAATACTTCTGTAATGGGTACTAACTTCACAGTTACTGTTGATAATATGGAAGGCTGATAATACTTCTGTATTGGGTACTCACTTAACAGTTACTGTTGATAATATGGAAGGCTGTAGTTCTGTCGTTTCTGCGGCAGACCGCGCTGCTACTATCCAGGCGTTGGCCGATCCGGCTTCTACTCCGGCCACTTTCGGGCGTCCTGGCCACATTAATCCGTTGTATGCCCAGGAGAAAGGTGTGTTGCGCCGTGCTGGACATACGGAGGCGGCTATTGATATGGCACGTTTAGCTGGACTTTATCCGGCGGGAGCCCTTATGGAAATAATGAATGAGGATGGTACAATGGCTCGTTTGCCCGAATTGCGTAGAATGGCAGATGAATTTGGCTTGAAATTGATTTCCATCCGTGACTTGATTGCCTACCGTTTGAAGCAGGAGTCTATTGTAGAAAAAGGAGTGGAAGTGGATATGCCTACAGACCACGGTCATTTCCGTTTGATTCCTTTCCGCCAGAAGTCGAACGGTTTGGAGCATGTAGCTTTGTTCAAGGGTACTTGGGAATTGGATGAACCGATTCTGGTGCGTGTACATTCTTCTTGTGCCACTGGTGATATATTCAATTCCAAACGCTGTGATTGTGGCGAGCAGCTGCATAAGGCAATGGAGATGATAGAGAAAGCCGGTAAGGGGGTAGTTGTATATCTGAATCAGGAAGGTCGCGGCATTGGTCTGATGGAAAAAATGAAAGCATATAAATTGCAGGAAGAAGGCATGGATACTGTAGAAGCTAATATTTGCCTGGGACATCTGGCAGACGAGCGTGATTATGGTGTAGGTGCCCAGATTCTTTGTGAGATAGGAGTACACAAAATGCGGCTGATGACCAATAATCCCGTGAAGCGTGTAGGCTTGGAGGCTTACGGTTTGGAAATAACGGAGAACGTAGCTATTGAGACTACTCCGAATCCATACAACGAGCGTTATCTCCGTACCAAGAAAGAACGTATGGGACATACACTTCATTTCAATAAGTAACTGTCTTTTTGTTTTCTTATATCAAAGAAAATCGCTTATTTTGCAACCGGATTTGCGTAACAATCATTAAATAGTAACAAAATGAACCAATTATCAGATCGTTTAAACAGTTTGTCGCCTTCTGCGACACTGGCTATGTCTCAAAAGAGCGCAGAGCTGAAGGCTCAAGGCGTAGACGTAATTAACCTGAGTGTGGGAGAACCGGACTTCAATACTCCCAACCACATTAAAGAGGCTGCGAAAAAGGCGATAGACGATAACTTTTCTCGCTATTCTCCAGTGCCGGGTTATCCTGCCTTGCGTAATGCAATTGTAGAGAAGTTGAAGAAGGAAAACGGTCTGGAATATACCGCCGCACAAATTTCTTGCGCCAATGGTGCCAAGCAGTCGGTTTGCAATGCAATCCTGGTATTGGTAAATCCGGGTGACGAAGTAATTGTGCCTGCTCACTATTGGGTCAGTTATCCGGAAATGGTAAAGTTGGCTGAGGGTACGCCGGTTATCGTACCTGCCGGTATCGACCAGGACTTTAAGATAACACCTGCACAGCTGGAGGCTGCCATCACCCCGAAGACAAAGGCGCTGATTCTTTGCTCTCCCTCTAACCCTACGGGTTCGGTGTACAGCAAGGAGGAGTTGGCAGGCCTGGCCGCAGTATTGGCAAAGCATCCGCAGGTTGTTGTGATTGCCGATGAGATTTACGAACATATCAACTATATCGGCAAGCATCAGAGCATAGCGCAATTTCCCGAAATGAAAGAGCGTACGGTCATTGTGAATGGTGTTTCCAAAGCATATGCAATGACTGGTTGGCGTATCGGTTTCATTGCAGGTCCGGAATGGCTTGTGAAGGCTTGCAATAAATTGCAGGGACAGTATACTTCCGGTCCTTGTTCTGTATCTCAGAAGGCTGCTGAGGCTGCTTATACGGGTACACAAGCTCCGGTGGAGGAAATGCGCAAGGCTTTCGAGCGTCGTCGTGATTTGATTGTAAAGTTGGCCAAGGAAGTTCCGGGTTTCGAGGTGAATGTACCGGAAGGTGCTTTCTATCTGTTCCCTAAATGCGATTCATTCTTCGGTAAATCTGCCGGCGAACGTAAAATCAATGATTCAGATGATTTGGCCATGTATCTGTTGGAAGTGGCTCATGTGGCTTGCGTAGGTGGTGCTTCTTTCGGAGCTCCCGAATGCATTCGTATGAGTTATGCAACCAGCGATGAAAATATAGTTGAAGCTATCCGTCGTATAAAAGAAGCACTGGCTAATCTGAAGTGATTCTAACTTCTTCTACAAACTTATTTTAGCAAGACATCTGTCATGCTGTCACGAGCAGTTCGTTTCATCAAAGCGGACTGCTCGTTTTGTTATGGCAAACACTCTGTTTCATTATGGCAAATACTTTGTTTCATTATAGCCCCGCGACCTCAATCCGGACTGCCCTTTTTGTAACGGCAAACACCCTTTTTCATTTTGTCAAATACTTTGTTTCAATAATGCGAACACTCTGTTCCATACAGTATAAACACTTTGTTTTATACTGTACGAACATTTTGTTTTCTACAGTATGAACACTTTGTTTTCTACTTATGGAACAAAGTGTTCATGTCTGTGAACTAATGTGTTATCCGTATATAGAAAATAACAATGAAGGGTTTGAAGGTACTGAATCTTACGTGGGGGGATATAAAAAACGCAGGCAGTTTATCTGCCCACGCTTTTGTTTTTGATACTGGGATTGTATTATTCTCCCGGATGAATTGCTTCAGAAGGACAAACATCTGCACAAGTACCACACTCTGTGCAAGTCTCAGGGTCGATATGATAGATATCACCTTCAGAGATAGCGCCAACCGGACACTCGTCGATACAAGTTCCGCAAGCAATACAATCGTCACTAATTACGTAAGCCATTTTCTTTTAGATTTAAATTATTATTAGTACTAATTCGTTCGGCAAAAATAGTGGTTTTCTTTATTACTTGCTATCAATCTTGATTAAAAACGTATAATTTGTATGTCGTCTAAATAAGGAGTCGAGAAAGCGGCATAGCATACCGCAGAGACTGAAAAATGTTCATTTTTGAACTTCGTAAACGAATTGCTCTGATACTATTGGCTTTAGCTGGAACTTAAGCAGGTTTTCAGCTTTTAAGAAAGAGTCGGATAGGTAAAAGTAATCACTGCGATTTCTCCTTCTTCGACATTCTCGGTTTGATAGGTACCTTTGAAATGTTCAAAGAACAACTGGTTGATTTTCTGTTGCACTGATACTTTTTGAGAGGCAAACCTGGGATCGGCTATCGGGCTGTTCTCTATCCGGCATGCTATGATGTGTTTGTCCGGATGGTTGACCAAGAACATGCTGACTTTGCGCGTTTCTTTACAGTCGTTT
>ENA-ORKQ01000210-ORKQ01000210.1-human-gut-metagenome-genome-assembly--contig:-NODE-210-length-12213-cov-5.54968_pt1 | contig 12213 bp, 9 predicted proteins | sample MGYA00243060_ERZ508809 | MGnify/ENA primary metagenome ERZ508809 (study PRJEB26277, sample SAMN04329829) | human gut metagenome | biome: human-associated habitat | host: Homo sapiens | place: USA... | reverse complement strand
GGCTTATCGTTTTGTCGGTGGTGGCTGTATCGGTGTGGTGTCCTTTGTTTGCCCTCTTTATATATCCGAGGTATCGGTAGCTCAGTATCGTGGACGCTTGGTATCACTTTATCAAATAGCGCTTACCATTGGCTTTTTAGGAGCTTATATAATGAATTATCAGTTGCTTATGTATGCTGAGACCCATGCAGGAGCTGCCGATAGCTGGTTTAACTGGATTTTTGTGAATGAAGTATGGAGAGGAATGTTGGGAATGGAGACTTTGCCTGCTTTGCTGTTCTTTGCCATTGTCTTCTTTATTCCGGAAAGTCCGCGTTGGCTGATTGTCCGCAATCGTGAAGAGCGTGCGGTCAATATTTTGGAGCACATTTACAGCTCTTCCAAAGAAGCGTTGGTGCAATTGAACGAAACGAAGTCTGTTCTTACTTCCGAAACCCAATCAGAGTGGTCCTTGCTTTTGTCGCCGGGTATTATGAAAGCCGTTATTATTGGTGTATGTATAGCCATCCTCGGACAGTTTATGGGAGTGAATGCAGTCTTGTATTATGGTCCTTCCATCTTTGAAGGGGCTGGCCTTTCCGGTGGCGATTCCTTGTTCTATCAGGTGTTGGTGGGGCTAGTCAATACCCTGACTACTGTACTGGCTCTTGCCATTATTGATAAAGTGGGTCGTAAGAAATTGGTGTATTACGGTGTTTCAGGCATGATTCTTTCATTGGTATTGATAGGCTTTTATTTTATTGCCGGAGAATCATGGGGTATTTCAAGCCTATTCCTGCTAGTTATCTTTTTGTTCTATGTGTTTTGCTGTGCGGTTTCCATTTGCGCAGTCGTGTTTGTATTGCTTTCCGAAATGTATCCAATCCGGGTGCGTGGGCTGGCCATGTCCATTGCCGGTTTTGCATTGTGGATAGGTACATACTTGATTGGGCAGCTTACCCCCTGGATGCTCCAAAATCTTACCCCCGCCGGAACATTCTTCCTGTTTGCTGCCATGTGTATTCCCTACATGCTGATAGTTTGGAAACTGGTGCCGGAGACCACCGGAAAATCATTGGAAGAGATTGAACGTTATTGGATGAAAATAAAAAATTGAACTTAATAATAGATATGATGAAAGTTAGAAAAATTTTATTGAGTGGTTGTTTGGTGGCAACTTTATGCTCATGTGGTGGTTCTCAAAACGAGAATTTGAATCTTACTCTATCAAAAGATGCTCTGTTTGATAAAGTAAAAGGTGCTTGGGCCGGTCAGGTTATCGGCTGTACGTATGGAGGTCCTACAGAGTTCCGCTATCTGTCTACTATGATTCCGGATTCGATAGTGATGCCTTGGGGACCGGGTGAAATTAAAAAATGGTACGATGGTGGTGGCGGTCTTTATGACGATGTATATGTCGACCTGACTTTTGTGGAGACTTTTGAAAGATACGGTTTGGATGCTCCGGCCGATTCTTTTGCCACAGCCTTTTTGGCTAAAGAATACCCTTTGTGTCATGCCAATCAGATGGCCCGTTACAATCTTCTTCATGGCTTGACTCCTCCCGCCAGCGGGCATTGGAAAAATAATCCCCATGCCAATTGTCTGGATTTTCAGATTGAAGCGGATTTTGCAGGTATCATGGCTCCAGGTATGGTAAATAGTGCTACTGAAATTTGCGATCGTGTAGGACACATCATGGCGTATGGCGATGGCTGGTATGGTGGTGTATATGTAGCAGCCATGTACTCTTTGGCTTATGTGAGCGATGATGTTGAGTATGTTGTGACGGAGGCGTTGAGGTCTATTCCTCGGGAAAGTCGTTTTCATGCATGCATGGCTGATGTTATAAATTGGCATAAACAGTATCCAGAGGATTGGAAAAAATGTTGGGAAGAAATAGAGAAAAAATGGGGATCCAATGATATTGCTTGTCCAGATGGGGTTGAGATGCCTTTCAATATTGAGACTTATGTGAACGGTGCATATATCATTTTAGGGCTTCTCTACGGGCAGGGTGACTTTGAGAAGACGATTGATATTTCTACACGTGCCGGTCAGGATTCAGATTGTAATCCGGCTTCTTCTGGGGGAATTTTGGGAACAATGATTGGGTATAATCGCATTCCCGAGAAATTCAGAAAAGAGCTGACTGTAGTCGAAGATATTCCTTTCAATAATACAGTGAGCTTTAATAAAGGATGTGAATTGAGTTTTGGGCACGCTTTACAAATGATAGAAAAAAACGGTGGAAAAGTTGGAAGCGATGAGGTGACTATCTGTTTTCAAGAACTGGAACCTGCACAATTGGAGATTAGCTTCGAAGGCTTGAAAGTTGATAAAAAAGTGGTAGTGGAGAATTGGATTGCTAATTTCCCGACCTTCGAATTTGAAGGTGTGGGGGCTGTCATTAAAGGTGAATTGAAAGGTGAGAATGTGCCCGAAGATTACGTTGCTGAACTGGAAGTGTATTTCAATGATAGATTGATTGAGGTATGCAAGCTTCCGCTGAAGTATAATCACCGTAAGCATGAGTTGTTCTTTAATTATGTACAGTCTTATGGCAAATATACCGTGACTTGTAAATGGGTAAACCCCGTTGAAGGAGCAGATATTTGGGTAAGAGATGTAATTTCTTATACAACAGATAAATAATGTGAATGTAAAGGGCTGGTTTAGATGCATGTCGGATAAAAAACGTTCCCAGCCCTATTTAAAAAAGAATGAAGATGATGGATTTTAAGAAATTGGCGAATCAGTATAAGGACGAACTTATGAATAATGTTCTTCCTTTTTGGTTGAATCATTCCCAAGACACCGAATACGGTGGCTATTTTACTTGTCTGGATCGGGAGGGGAATGTTTTCGACACGGATAAATTTATCTGGCTGCAAGGCCGGGAAGTATGGATGTTCTCCATGCTTTACAATAGGGTGGAGAAGCGTCAGGAGTGGCTTGATTGTGCCATTCAGGGTGGTGAGTTCTTGAAGAAATACGGGCACGATGGGAATTACAACTGGTATTTTTCATTGGACCGTGCAGGACATCCGTTGGTAGAGCCTTATAATATCTTTTCATACACTTTTGCAACGATGGCATTCGGGCAACTGAGTTTGGCCACCGGAAATCAAGAGTATGCAGATATAGCTAAAAAGACTTTTGACATTGTTTTGTCGAAAGTTGATAATCCGAAAGGAAAATGGAATAAGCTTCATCCGGGAACAAGAGATCTTAAAGGCTTTGCTTTGCCTATGATTCTATGTAACTTGGCATTAGAAATTGAGCATTTGCTTGACGAGGATTTTTTGGTAGAAACAATGGATACGTGCATTCACGAGGTGATGGAGGTGTTCTTGCGTCCGGAACTTGGAGGAATTATTGTTGAGAGCCTGAATGGCGACAATAGTTTGGTAGACTGTTTTGAAGGACGTCAGGTTACTCCGGGGCATGCCATTGAAGCCATGTGGTTTATCATGGATTTGGGTAAGCGGTTGAAACGCCCGGAATTGATAATGAAGGCTAAGAACACGGCTTTGAAGATGTTGGAATATGGTTGGGATAATGAATTTGGCGGTATCTATTATTTTATGGATCGCAAGGGATTCCCTCCCCAGCAATTGGAGTGGGATCAGAAACTCTGGTGGGTGCATATAGAGACGCTGATTTCATTGCTTAAAGGCTATCGGTTGACCGGAGACGAAAAATGTTTGGAGTGGTTTGAAAAAGTACATGGTTATGTATGGACGCATTTCAAGGATCAAGAATATCCGGAATGGTTTGGCTATTTGAATCGTAGAGGTGAAGTTCTGTTGCCTTTGAAGGGTGGCAAGTGGAAAGGTTGTTTCCATGTTCCCAGAGGGCTCTATCAATGCTGGAAGACCTTGGAAGAGATTGTTCTGGATAAACAATATTAAAAACTAATTCAATTGTTCGATTTTAAATTCTAGTTAAAATGAAAAACAAGTATTTTTGTTGGCTGTTCTTGTTGTTCACTTTGGTAAGTTTAGGTGCAAGTGCCCAAGTGAAGGTAGAGGGTAGTGTGTTCGACGAGATGGATAATCCGTTGATAGGTGTATCTGTTTTTACAGAGAATCGCAAGACTGGTGCAGTGACAGATGTGGATGGTCATTTTACGATTACTGTGCCCAATACTAAAGTGTCATTAACCTTTTCTTATGTAGGATATACTACTCTAAAGATTGCTATGAAAGATAGAAAGCTTTTGATAGTGGTTTTGAAAGAGGATTCCGAATTGTTGGATGAAGTGGTGGTAGTAGGCTATGGCACACAGAAAAAAATCAGTGTAACAGGTTCTATTGCTCAAGTGGGTAACAAAGAGTTGAAGAAGGCTCCAAGCGGGACACTTTCTAATATGTTAGCTGGACGTATTCCGGGGTTGATTGCTAAACAAAGCAGTGGACAGCCTGGGCAGGATGGTTCAAATCTTTATATTCGTGGTACAGGTGCTGGTGACGGTAACGCTTTGGTAGTAGTGGATGGTGTGATACAAGATTATTTTCCCTCTTTTTCTCCAGATGAAGTAGAATCAGTTACTATTTTGAAGGATGCCACAGCTGCTGCCGTGTATGGCGTACGTGCTGCTGCCGGTGTAATTTTGGTAACGACAAAACGTGGTACTGTACAAAAACCGACTGTAACGTTGAATTCTTCCGTTACGTTGAGCCAGAATACTAATTTTCCGAAATTTTTGAATGGTCCGGATTATGCCTATTGGTATAATAAAGCTCAGTTGATGGATGGTGTAGCTGAGGAGAATTTACGTTTTTCTCCCGAAGATATTGAACGTATAAATAATCCTGGAGAGAATGAAGAGATCTATGGTAATACAGACTGGTTTGATTTGTTTTTTAACAATGTAGCTACTATATATACGAATACTGTTTCTGTTTCTGGTGGTAATGAGCGTATCAAGTTCTTTGCTTCTTTGGGAGCTTATAATCAGGAAGGTATTGTCGAAAACACATCTTATGATAAGTATAATTTCCGTTCAAACTTGGATGCTAAGGTAACTAATAATATTGATTTTTCTTTGAATTTATCTGGGTTTGTAGATGACCAGCGTTCACCGGGTGCTTCTGTTGGTCCGAATGCTTATGCGGGAGTATTCCAACAAGCGATGTTGTCTTATCCTTATTTGAGGCCTTATACCAAAGACGGTATGCCTATAGCAAGTCAAAATACAGCAGGTAATGGTAATAATAACCCTTTAGGTGCCAGAGACTTGTCTGGATATCAATCAAGTAAGACTACTAAGTTTCAAGGTGATATTTCTTTATGTTATAAGTTGCCTATCAAGGGGCTTTCAGCAAAATTGGATGCTGCTTTTTTGAAGAGTCATTCAATGAGGAAAGCTGCAATGACACCGTATAATGTTTATTCTTGGAATCAAACGACACATCAGGGTAATGTTGAAAAAGGGCGTATCTGTTCAATGGCATCTGTCTCACACTGGTACGGTTCCCAGCAGCGTTATACGATAAGACCTACCATTGAATATGCTAATAAATTTGGTAAGCACGATGTCTCAGGTTTGTTCTTGTATGAATATGCCAGAGAAGATTATGAAGGAATATCTGCTGGACGGGAGGATTTTCCGATTACAGATATAATGGATATGAGTTACGGTTTGAAAGTCAGCGAAAATTTAGTCAAGGGCAGTCATAGTAATGACAAACGTGCAGGCTATGTTATGCGTTTTAATTATGCTTATGATGAAAAGTATCTGCTTGAGTTTACAGGACGTGTGGATGCTTCTACTGCACTTCCGGCTCATAACCGTTGGGGCTTTTTCCCTGCCGTTTCTGTCGGTTGGCGAATTTCTCAAGAAGATTTCTTTAAAGAAGCCGATCCTTATATGGATAATTAAAAGATTTGTGCTTCTATAGGACGTTTAGGAAGTGATCGTGCTATTGAGAGCACTATGACTTATTTTTCTACAGCAACCTTATCTGCTGACCCCGTAGTCGTATTTGGTACTAATGCTTTGAAAGATATAGGTATGAGTGGGCCTATTTGTCCGGATTTGAAATGGCAATTGACTGATACCTATAATATTGGTGTTGAGTCTAATATGTGGAATGGCCTATTGGGGCTTGAATTGGATGTATTCTACATGAAGACCACTCGTTCTCTGGAAGGTCAGTCTGGGAAATTTCCACCTTCTTTAGGCAGTTACTTCCCGGGATATATTAACTATGGTTCACATGACAATCGTGGTTTTGAATTGGTATTGACGCACCATAATAAAATTCGAGATTTTAATTATCATGTACGAGGCAACTTGTCATGGGCTCGTAACAAAATCTTGAAAGTTACAGAAGATGCTAATGTGCCGATTTATAAACGTGCTACAGGGCAAAGTATGGGACGCTATTTGGGATTCGTTGCAGAAGGATTATTTCAATCGGAAGAAGAAATAGCTCACAGCGCTTTGTTTGAAGGGTCTACAAATACAAAACCAGGTGATATTAAATTGAAAGACATTAACGGTGATGGAAAGATTACTTGGGATCAAGATATGGTACCCATTGGTCGTAGTAGTATTCCGGAAATGGTGTTTGGATTAAATTTAGGAGCTGAATGGAAGGGATTTGATTTCAGTATGTTCTGGCAGGGAGCTGCTATGTTCGATGTGAATTTATGCGGTATTTATGATAGTGGAATTCGTGACGATACGTTCTATACCCGTCCGTTTTATGCTGATGGAAATACCCCTTATTATTTGGTGGAAGGCTCTTGGCGTCCTGATAATCCCAATGCAAAATTTCCTCGTTTAGGGATTGAGGCTCGCGATAATGGTGGAAAATTCTCTTCTTGGTGGGTAAAAGATGGTACATATTTACGTTTGAAATCAGTTCAGTTAGGTTATACACTTCCTAAGAAATTGACGGAAAAGGCTGGATTTAGAACTATTCGTGCTTATGTGAGTGGTGGTAATTTGCTGACTATTTGTGGACTGGATTATATGGATCCGGAAATGCCTGGAGTAAATCAAGGATATTATCCTCAGCAGCGTACTTATGAATTTGGTTTAAACATTACTTTCTAAAAATTTAATCAGATGAAATCTATAAAGAAAATATTAACGGTATTCACTTCTACTTGTTTCATATTGGGTAGTTGTGATATTGATCCAACATTAACATCTTCATATCCTTCTGATATTATTTGGTCGAATGAATCTAACTTGATTACTTATATCAATGGTTATTATTCATTGGTGGGTGGTTATTATGGACTTGGAGGTGAAGCTTGTACTGATATGTTGAAGCAGAATAATCCTGTATCTGATTATAATCAATTCGTTTTTGGTTCGATGCCTATAACAACTACTAGTAATATGTTTGATACTTGGGGGGGGAGCCACTCCTCACAATTGTCTTTGACTCGTTTTTTGGAAAATCTAGAAAAGAATCGAACTAATTTTTCAGACTCGATTGCTACACTTGCTGAAGCACAAGTCCGCTTTTTCCGTGGTGTAACTTGTTTTAATTTAGCTAAATGCTATGGTGGGCAATATATAATCTATAGACAACTTCCTGTGTTAGGTGAGAAAAATCATCCGCTTTGTTCTTCTCAAGAAGGTTGGGATTTTATTTATGAGGATTTGAGGTTTGCCGCCGAACATTTGCCTACAAAAGATAAAGTGGAATTGGGATGCTTGAGCAGTGGTGCTGCTTATGGTATGTTGGCTCGTGCTATGTTATATGCTGAACGTTGGAAAGAAGCTTCTGATGCAGCAGCTCAGGTAATGAACCAAGATTATGAGCTATATGAAGATTACGGTAAACTGTTTACCAATTCGCGTTTGGTGCCGGTTGAAAATAAAGAAAGTGTCATAGAATTCGGATATCTGAAGGATAAGTTCACTTATTCTTTTGATTATTTCTATTGTCCGCCAAGTGATGGTGGTTATGCTGAGATTTCTCCTACAGAAGATTTGGTTTCTTCTTATCAAATGGCTGATGGTAGTGAATTTGATTGGGATAATCCTGAGATGGCTGCTAATCCTTATGAAGGGCGTGAGCCGCGTTTTTATGCAACAATCTTGTATAACGGTTGTCAATGGAAAGGGGAAACTTTATATACTTATGAGGGTAGTAAGGATGGTTTTGGCTTGGGAGGAGGTACTACCAGTACAGGCTACTACATGCGTAAGTTGATGAAAGAAGCCATTCAACCCAAAGGCACGAGTTTTACTGGTCAGGGAGATTTGACTTATTATTATATGCGTTATGCTGAAGTGCTGTTAATTTATGCAGAGGCCATGGCGATGCAGGATAAGTTGCCGGAGGCTTTAGATGCTTTAAATCAGGTCAGGAGAAGAGCTGGTTTTACTAAGGATTTAACGGCTGCTACCCAAACAGAATTCATGAAATTACTTCGCCATGAGAGAAAGATTGAACTGGCTTTTGAAGGCCATCGTTTTTGGGATCTTCGCCGTTGGGGGTTGGCATCTACTGTACTGAACGGTACAAGTATGCATGGAGTGAAGCCGATTAAGGTCGGTGATAATGAATTTACATACGAAGTTGTAGATATTGATGGCGGCAAGACCCGTGTTTGGGAAGAACGTTATGCCAGATTCCCTATACCCCTTGGTGAAATAGAACAGAATGAAGCAGTTCAACAGTTTGATGAATGGAAGTAAAAAATCAATTTATTTGCTGAATGTATTAACTTGAAAATAAAAATTAACCATGAAAATATTAAGTAAATTATCAGTAATCGCTTGTTTGTGTTGGGCTACATTGGCATCGTGTGAGTCTCCTGATTATGAAACAGGCCGTACTGCTCAAGTGAACGGACTGATGAGTGTTACCATACAGATTCCGGGAAATCCATCGAAATTTGCAGCCACCAAGACTGGACCTTATGAAGAAAATGAAGAGATTATTGTTAAGGTACCTACGACAGATGAAACCCCGTTAGATCTAACACGTCTTATCTGCATGGTGAATGTAGAACACAATTGTTATGTTACTCCTGCGGTTGGTGGTGAGATGGATTTTACAAATCCTTATCCTATAACGGTAGTGGATGCATTGGGAAATAAGCATCATAACACGATTCGTGTAGTGCCTACTCCTCCGAAGACTAAATATGCTAAATTATGGGAGAAAAATGCCGCTTTACTGAATATGTCATCTAATACTACCGGTTTGGCTTTCTATCAGAACTACTTGGCTATTCAAGAGTACAATGCTCCTATTAAATTGTATGATAGAAATAGCGGTGAGTTTGTGAAGGAAATCCCTGCAGCAAGTACCTTTATGATGAGAGCTCGTACAGATGATGCCGGTCATTTGATTACAAACCGTGAAAATGTTTATGGTGCAGGATTTATGGTCTATTACTATTCAGAGGAGACTCAAGAACATATTAATCTATTGAATTGGACAGCTGATGCAGGATGTCCCGATGATTTGGGTTATAACATGAGTGTGAAGGGGGATGTAACTAAAGGAGTAGCTTATATTTATGGTATGTGTCCTCATAATATGGAAATTTATTATTGGAAATTGGAGGATGGTCAATTGGTAACTCCTGATGCAAAACCGAATGTACTTCGTTATGGCCCTGCTGGTGGCGATTGGACCAGCGCTCCAATGATACAACGTGCAACTCTTGAAGATGATTCTAAGCATTATATTGCTTATAATCGCTATTCTGGCGCTACCGGCGATGACGCTGCTTATAAAGCTAAATTTAGTATGTTTACTCCGGCTTATGAAATTACGTCTTTGAATCAAGACAATCACGAGTATCGCATCTTAGGATTTAATGTGTTCAATATTGAAAACGAGACTTATTTAGCGTTGAACGACCAGCAAGCGGACACTTGGTCTGGTGGCGTTTCTACATTGAGTGTTTATGATATTACCGACCCGTCTAAGATGGAATTGGGACCTGATGATGCAGGTTATGATAAGTTCTGTTTATTCAGGGGTGAATGGTCTCCTTATGCTACAAGTTATAACTCTTGGGGTGATTTGACTACTGCCATTGTGCCTACAGATACTGGATATGATATTTATATTGCAACTTGTGTGATTGGTGGTGATACATCCCAAACAACAATACGCATGTATAAGATGACTTGGTATCGCCAATAAGAAGTAACATGTAGCTGGTGATTGATAGGCGGGAATTCGTCTTAAGAGTGATAATCCCGCCTATTTTTGTTTTTGGGGTTTTTATTAATTAGTTTATCGGACTTAGATTATGACATGTAAGAAAGTACTTTTTTCCCTTATGGCTTTATTGAATATTTTTACAGTATGGGGACAAAAAGAGACATTGAAATTCAATCAGAATAGAACATTTAAAATAGTACAGTTTACGGATGTCCATTATAAATATGATGATCAGGTCAATTCTCAGGTAGCACTGGATCGTATGAATGAGGTCTTGGATATAGAGAAGCCCGAATTTGTAATATTCACGGGAGATGTTGTGGTTTCTAACGAATCTTTTAAAGGGTTGGATATAGTGTTGGACGTTTGTATCAAACGTAATATTCCTTTTGCTGTCGTATTTGGTAATCATGACGACGAATACGATCATACCCGTCCGGAACTCTATGACTATATTGCGAAGAAGAAAGGCAGTCTAATGCCTACCCGTATAAGTGAGGTGGTTCCGGATTATGTGCTGACTGTGAAATCTTCAAAAGATAAGAATAAAGATGCGGCATTACTGTATTGCATTGATTCTCATTCTTATACTCAAATTAAGTCAGTTCCGGGTTATGATTGGATTAAATTTAATCAGATAGCTTGGTATCGTGAGCACAGTAAGAAGTTTGCAGAAAACAACGGAGGTATACCTCTGCCTGCATTGGCTTTTTTCCATATTGCTCTCCCAGAATATAAAGATGCATTACTGGAAGATAAAAACCGTTTGTTTGGTTGTAAGGGAGAAATGGTATGTTGTCCAACTACCAATTCTGGCTTTTTCACTTCAGTTAAGGAGTGTGGTGATGTGATGGGTATCTTCGTTGGACATGATCATGATAATGATTATGCAGTAGCATATAAAGAAGTGTTGTTGGCTTATGGTCGTTATACAGGTGGAAAAACTGTTTATAATGATTTGTCTTCTAATGGAGCTCGTGTCATTGTTTTGCATGAAGGTGAACGTAGGTTTGATACTTATATTCGCGTAGCTAATAATGAGATGGAATCTTTTGTCACTTTTCCCAACAGCTTCTATTAATAGAAATTATACTTTCAAAAAAGGTTATTATGAAATATTTATTATTGTTTCTTTTTTCTCTGTTTTGTACTGTGAATATGTACTCTAATGAGAAAGTGGGTTTAACATTGATACCTCCCGGCAAAATTTCAAATAAGATAAATTTGGATATACGTGGAGGAATTGTGAATAGGGGTAATTCTCTGCAAACTTATCAAGTTTCCCTTTTTTGGGATAAAGAGAAAAAATCTGCTTTATTGTGTGATACAACTTTGAAAATATCATCAAGTAAATCGGATGTTGTGAAGATTATGATTCCCATGAAAGATAAAGTGGGCAAGCATAAGGTGATTTTGAAGGTGTCTGATGGCAAAAGAGTATATCGTAAGACAAAAGAAATAGAAGTAATTCAATCGGACATTCGTTCCATTCAGCAGATTTCAGGTGCTTGGACCGGAATCTATCATTGGAGTGAAGAGGAAGGTAAGCACTGGAATCAAGATATCAAAAAGATGACCGATAACCATTGGAGAGAGATGATTCGTTCCATGCACAAGATTGAGATGGATATGGTGGTAATTCAGTAAGTATTTCGCCATCAAGCTTATATCGGAAGTTCTACTACCGTTGAGGATTATCCGGGGAAGGCTTTCTATCCTTCTAAATTATATCCCGGCCGTATGGACATTGCAGCTGAAGATCCTATCGAAGCCATTCTCTCGGAAGCGGATAAGCAAGGAATGCAAGTATTGATGGGGGTTGGTATGTTCGCTTGGTTCGACTTTACCCCCGAGTCCTTGGAATGGCACAAACGGGTTGCCAAAGAACTGTGGGATATGTATGGGCATCATGAGTCTTTTTATGCTTTCTATGTATCCGAAGAAAGTGGTGGGGGCCTAAATAACTGGGAACCAGATCCACACCGCAGGAAGGAAAGATAAGTTGAAATAGTACATTTCTTCTAGGAATTTAAGGAGTTTTGTAGTGCTTTAGCTCCTGAGAAACCCATAATGCTTG
>ENA-ORKQ01000208-ORKQ01000208.1-human-gut-metagenome-genome-assembly--contig:-NODE-208-length-12308-cov-5.06521_pt1 | contig 12308 bp, 8 predicted proteins | sample MGYA00243060_ERZ508809 | MGnify/ENA primary metagenome ERZ508809 (study PRJEB26277, sample SAMN04329829) | human gut metagenome | biome: human-associated habitat | host: Homo sapiens | place: USA... | reverse complement strand
GACTGCAATGACAATCAAGAGCTAAGCATATTGTGCATTGTCCTTCTTCCCCCATGACCACCGTTCCTGCTCATCCTCTGCCGTATATCCCATCGGCAATATCTTATTAAAGGCTTCCAAATCCTTCTTCAACAACTTTCTTCCCTGCTCGGAAGAACCTATATACTCATATTGCAGACACAAACGATACTGCTGATTTTCTTTTGCCACCTTCTGCGGAGACTGTCCTTTCTCTACCGTTGCAAAATCAGCTAATTTATAAGAGTGTCCGTTTATCATCAAAGGAACATTTACCAGCCCCCACACATCATATTGCTGCCCTTGCATGGAAGACAGCTTCAACCATTCAGCCTGATTTTCAAACAAAACACTTCCGCAATAAATATCACGCCCGAACACAGGTCCCAAAGCATTGAATAACTGTGTAGCCGTAATATTCTCCTTGGCCATCCTTTCCCTGTTCAAGTCAAGGTAGAATTCGCTGTAATCATCCTTCCACCATGAGAATTCAGAATTGATAATCACCTCTTTTATTCGACGATGCTCCAAAAGTTTCTCTTTCAAACGGTCTCCCCAATAAGCCAACTCATCATAATTATAACCATACATCTTCACCCGGAAACTTCCGGCACTCTCGCGCACATCATTGTTGAAGCCCTGGTCTTGCAAACCATATACTCCCCAGCTTCCTCCTCCCAACGTCAAAGCTTTACTGATAATATTAGACTTCAATGTATAAGGGAAGCCACTGTGTTCCACTTCTTTCGTAAAGTAAATCTGTAAGTTTGCCTGCCGTGCACTATATATAGCTGTCTGGAACTGCCTGATTTCCTTAAAATCGCTCAAGTAAGTTTCCATCTTCTTGACCAATGCATTCATTTGCTCCAATGTACTTCCGTTAGGCAGATTGGCATTTACATACAATACCACTTCTCCCTCGTCACGATTAAAGAAACTGCCTTCGTATACTTTCTCGACAAACAGACGCAAACTGCCTCCCACAGCCTTGTCGCATATCGGTTTAACTATCACATAAATAGTGGAGTATAATATTCCGCAAATGTCCCCTCCCCTTCCATCTTATCGGGCAACATAAAGACAGGCAGGCCAAAGCCCAATACCAATAAAATACAGGCCGGCACCCTAAAGCGGCACAAGTAATAAATAAATCCCTGATAGAAGCGAGTAAAATAAACCGCAAAACGCTTCATCCAAGTGCGTCTGTGCTTCTTCGTCTTTTTCTTCTCCAACTTAATTTTGTCAATCATGGAAGGAACAAAGAACAAGGCTACAAACAATGAAACAGCCAGATTTATAATTACCACAGCCGCAAAATCCTGCAAGTTCAACCGAATCTTTTCATCAAGGAAGAAAATAATAACCAATGCTCCGATGGTAGTTAAAGTAGCAGCCAGCACAGAGACAAATGCTTTCAGATTCCTACGATGCAAAATATGATCGGTCATGACAATAGTATTGTCTATCACCAAGTTGAGAGAAATGGTAATACCGGCCAAAGAATAAAGCTGCATTTCCAGTCCGAAGATATAATAGAAAATAGCAGCTACGGCTATGTTGATAGTCAAGCTGGTTACTATCAGAAACAGATAACGCAAATTGCGGGTAATCAATGCAACAAACAGCAATAAAATCAGCACAGTCAGTCCGGTACGGAAATAAATTTTATCCAATTCCTTTTGAATATACTCCGTGGCATCATAACCGATATGTACCTCATATCCGGCCGGCATCTTTGCCTGCAATTCCGCCATACGGTCTTTTACCTGACGGCTCAGTTCCAGCTGATTTGCCGTTTCCTCAGCCGTAATATAAAGATAGATGGAATTCAGTCCGTTGATGCGGTAATAGCTCTGTGGCTGTTCTTCCACATGCTTTACTTTTATCAACTTATCCAATGTGACCACCGTTCCATCTCCTGTCTCCAGTTTGATGGCATCGGGCTCAAACTCCGTTTCCTTGCCTGTAGCAGTGCGCACCACCCGAATCCAGTCCTTATCATCCGGCCCCTTCTCTATAGAACAAATACCCAGAAATTCTTTCTCGTAATGGCGGTTGATGGCAACCTGCACGTCTCCCAGTGTTATTCCCAAGCGAGACAACTGTTCACTGTCATATTCCAATTGCCACTCCATCGGAGTAGCCCCATTCAATTCTACTTTATATACACCCGCCAATTGTCCCAGCACCGGTTTTATGTTCTCTTCGGCATAGTTTTGAATCAAGATAGGGTTAGAGGGCGCATTGAGAGTATATGTCATAAATGGCCTCGATGCTTTATCATCCGAACGGCGGGTACTAATCTGAGGATAGCTGACTCCGTCAGGCAACTGCGCCCACGTTTGGCGGATAATGGTTGACACTTCAAAACGGGCAGCATCAATATCCGCATGCTTATCCAGTTCCAGCGTTATACTTCCTCCTCCATTATCAGAAGTAGATATTACATTTTTTATTCCGTTTACCCTTGCCAGCATCGATTCCAGTTTGCTGGTCACCTCAGCCTCTATCACCCGCGATGAATTACCCGGCATTCTAAATGAAATAGTGAGCCCCGGCAAAACACGCGACGGTGCCAGTTTGACCGGCAATAACGGAACCAAAGCCAAACCTATCAACGCCAAACAGACAAAAGTGACTATCAGCGTAAACGAAGATAAAGTACGAGAGTTGCTCATCGATACATACCTACATTAAAATCAAACTTATCAGATAATGAAAATCCCGAAGCAAAGTCGTGCAATGTCAGTTTCCGTATCTTATAATAATTCAACCAATAATTCTGTAAAGCCGAAATATAATTCTTCTGTGCTTCTTGTTGGCGATTTAATGAAAGAGTCAGACTGTTTACATCCGCTTTGCCGATAATGAAGCGTTGGCGTGTCTGTTCATACGCCATCACCGCCAAGTCCAATGCTTCTTCGGCACTGGCAATCAGGCGCTGCTGGATATTGAAATCACTTACGGTCATTATCACCTCTTCTTCCACACTAAGCTCTTCCTGACGTGCGGCAATCTTTACCACATTCAGGTTATTCTTTGCCATATTGTATTTTCCTTTTCTTACTCCCCAGTCCACCAATGGAATAGAAACACTCACCGACACCAAATCCTGTTGCAAAGGGTGGCGGTAGGCATCTCCGAACTTATCTGCTACCTGATTGAATCCGACACTGGCATTCAGGCTGGCATTAAAACGAGATTCCACCTTGGTCTTATTCACATTCTGTTCTGCTTCCAAAATATTCTGGCGTTGCTCCAAGAAAGACGGATTGTTCTCTTTTGCTTTAGCCAGAGCCACATCTACCGGAATCTCCATGGCGGCAGGGCGACCGGGTAAAGACAATTCGATAGTCGTATTCTTATCCAGATTCAGAAAAGAAGCCAATGAGAACATAGCACGTTTCAGCGCTATCTGTGCATTTTCCAAAGTGTTATGCGCATTCACTTTATCCAATTCAAGGGTCAATAAATCCGCACGTGAAATGGCTGCTATTTTATGGCGTTGCAGTCCGATACTATACAAAGTATCACTGGAGGACACATTCTCTTTAGCCAATTGATAGTCGGCTTGAGCCATTGCCAATGCAAAGAAGTAAGTGACAGCCTCCTCTGACACGGTCTCCGTATTATAAATGAATTGTTTCTTTACCTTTTCATATTTCAGCGGTTCAATCTTACGGTCCCAACGAAATGCATTATACCCCAACAAGCTCTGCTGATAGCCCACCCGGATAGGCACACTGGAATATTGGGTAGATTTCGTATCACCGAAGTTGCGCATAAAGTCAAGTTGCGAATCTATATAGAAAGTACCGCCTGTCCAATCCTGATTCTGCCTGATGCTCAGTCCGCCACCGGCACTGATCATCTTCGGTTCACGATATACGTCGATTTAGTCATTAGTTTATTATCGCTGAGTTTTATACCGGTAATACTTTGCCGGAGTCAGGTCGAGTGTCAAACTGGGAAGGCGATTCGCTTTATAGGTTCTGAATTCCCAATAACCCGATAAATACATATTTTGATATCTGAATGCCGACAACGAACTGTCATTCGCAATCTCTATCGTATGCTGCAAATCCAATTTCACCGTCTGCTGTGCCTTTACGCCAACCGATAAAAGACAGCCTATGATCCATATACTAACGTACTTCATTTTTATCATGTTTTCTATAAATAAACCAATATATCAAAGGAATAATGAACAAACTGACCAATGTTCCCACTACCATCGAGCCAATCATGGCAATAGACAATGGCTTTTGCAATTCCGATCCCATATCCGAAGTAAACAACAATGGCACCATTGCAAAAATAGTAGTCAACGACGTCATGATAATAGCTCTCAAACGTCTCTTACCGGCAATATGGATAGCCTCAACCAAAGGTATTCCGGTTTTACGCAACTCGTTAATAGTATCCAGTTTCAGAATAGAGTCATTCACCACAATACCGCAAGTTACAATAATACCGATAGCCGACATCAAATTCAGCGTATGTCCAAACACCCATAAGGTAATCAATGCAAAAGCTGTATCTACCGGTATCTCCAACAGCACGATGAGCGGCTGCAAGAAACTCTCGAACTGTGCACACAAGATAAAGTACATCAACAAGAGCGACACAAACAGAATAACAGTCAGTTCTCCCATCATCTTTTCATTCGAAAAGAAACTGCCTGAGAAATCCACTTCCCACTCATTCTTTTCTTTAACCGTTTCCTTCACTTCCTTCATAAGTCGTGTAGGGTTTTCAACATCATAAAAACTCAATGGAATATACTCTCCGTTCTTACCGGCCGTAATACTCTTCAAATCCTCAGCCGGAACAATCGATACCAGCTCACTCAGCGGAATATAATTCACCTGTCTGTTCTTATCAGGCTGAGTTTGAACCAAAGTTTCATTCAGAATACGGTTCACGCTTTTTTCTTCTCCGGCAATGCCGATAGGCAAATATTGCTGGTAAGAACGCAAGGTAGACACTTTGTTTTCTTTAAAAGCAGTGCGCAACACCCTGGTCAGTTCCTCGTAAGCAATGTTATACAACAGCAACTTTTCCCGGTTCACCACCAAATTCAACTGATTACGGAAAGCAATACCCGTCGGAGTCATTCCCGTTGCCTGAATAACGTTCTTTTCCAACTGCTGTAATTGCTCGGCTTCGGGAGCTTTTGATTTATTGGCAGCATGAAGCTCTGCCACGATATCTGCCTCCCCTGTCACAAACAACTTCTCAAAAATAGTTTCGGGAGGAGAAAAAGATATCACAGCCAAAGGATATTTCTCTTCCACTTCCTTCGTCAACAAATCCTGCAATGGAAGTATCTCTGTGGGTGTCCCGGTCTTAAAATAAAGTTCCGCTTCGGTTGAAGACAACTCACTTCCTCCATTCAATATGTAATCCTGCATACCCACATAAGCCGTATGTTCAGTCACCTTATCATCTGTCAGTTTCATCAGCTCATCCACCCGCCGATTATTCTCGTCCACGTGAATATTTTCATTCCATTCGATACGCATTATCAGTTCGTTCTGGTCTATCTCCGGCATCCTTTCCTTTTCCATAAAATAAAAGAAGAACACACAAACAGGCAAAGTGGCCAAAGTGCCCAACAGACTAATTTTCTTATGAGAAAACACCCAATCGATACCTTTATCATAAAAACCCTCCAGCCATTCGTTTTTCAACAGATTATCAAATCTCTTGGACAAGAAGCTTTTGCTCCGTATGCCTAATCTATAGAATAACAGATAAAGCACAGGTAAAAGCATAATACCGGTGACATACGAAATCATCAATCCCACTGTGATGGAGAAAGCCTGGTCCATAAAGATAGCACCTGCAATCCCGCTCATAAATATCAACGGCAGGAAGACAGCAATGGTAGTCAGTGACGAACTCAACATCGGAGTAATCATTTCCGTAGTTCCCACAGCACATGACCGCTTCAATGAATATCCCCGCTCCCGATATTGAGAAATATTCTCCGTCACAATGATAGAGCTGTCAATCATCATACCCACAGCCAAAATCAAGCCCGACAATGAGATAACATTCAATGAAACATGGCAGAAATAGAAAAAGAAAAAAGTAATGACAATAGAGGTCACCATACTGATACCGATAACCAACGGCGAGCGGATATCTCCCAAGAACAATATGGCAACAATGAAAATAAACAAGAATCCTAAAGACAAATTCTGATGCAAATTGGAAATGGTATAATCCAACAATTCCGTCTGGTTACGGCTTATACTGAACTCAATATCAGGATAAAGAGAAGCAAAATAATCAGTCGTTTCTTTCAACTTCTCCTTCATTTCATCCATATTCTCGTCACTCTGCTTTATGATAGCCAGAGTAACCGCTTTTTTACCTCCGGCAACGGATAGCCCGCTTTCTTTTTGTGATACGACATCCACTTTGCAAAGTTCCTTCAATTGCAAAATACGGTCTCCCTTACGGATATATATATTCTTCACATCTTCGGTGGTACGGAGCAACGTAGCAATACGGATATTATATTCATAATACCCATCCCTTACCAACATACTTCCCGGCTCCACATTATTGGAAGCCAATGCATTCTCGATATCCTCCACCGTGATACCCGTCATGGCCAGTTTATCTTTATCGGGAACTATCTGAAGTAATTTTCCGGGGACACCTGTAATATCAGCCATCGCTACCTCAGGCAACTGTTCGATGCGGCGTTTGACCACATTTTCCGCCAGTTCGCACATATCCAGAAACTGTTGCTCATTCGTGCCCTCATAAGGCCGGTCATTCTTCAGTGTCATGTTCAGATAGAAAACCGGAATATCCGTTGCACTTGCCTTTATTGCTTTAGGACGCGCCACCTCTTTGGGCAGGCTGTTCATGGCAGCATCAATCTTTTCATTGACCTCTATAAACGCCAAATCCGTATTGACACCAACCTCGAACTCCATGCGGATAACACCTGCACCGTCACGAGTCTCACTTTTTATTTCTCTCAATCCCGCTACCTGCAATAATTGTCTGCGCACCGGTGTAACGACTGTATTCTCCAACTCACGCGCCGAAGAGTTTTCTCCCGACACCTGAATGGTAATTTGGGGAATAGCGATGTCAGGCAACAAAGACACCGGCAATGAGAAATACGTCACCAGCCCGATAATAAAACAGGCAGTGAACGCCATCAGCACGGCTATAGGGCGTTGTAATAAGAACTTTACCATTTGCTAATTCTTTTCAGATTCTTCAATTCATTCAGAATGACAATTCTCAATTCTTAATTACCTTGACAGGAGCTTCATGAGCCAAATTTACATTACCGGTGACTATCACTTCCATTCCTTCCTCCAGACCGTCTGTGATGGTATACTCTTCCATATTTTCCAGCCCTGTATGCACATAATTCCACATAGCCTTACCGTCTTTCAGCGTAAATACCACCTGCTTGCCCGAACGCAGAACAACAGCCGTTTTAGGAATCACCAACTGCTCTCCTACCGAACGCTTCACACTGACTCTGACATTCATCCCGTCAAAGAGTTTATTGCCTCCATTCACCCGCGCCTTTACACGCACCATACCATTTTCATCCACCAGCGGATTGATTTCACTGATACTTCCCTGACGTACACCGGCAGCGGAAGCATAAGGAGTCACTTCCACTTTATCCCCTACCTTAATCAGAGGCAACTCACTTTCAAGCACAGTGAAATCAACTTCCATCGTACCGGCGTTAATTACACGGCAAAAAGCTTCTGACGTTTTTGGAATGTAATGTTCTTTTTCGAAGAGATTGGCAACAACACCATCGAAAGGTGCCACCAGTGTAGCTTGTTCCACATCATATTTGGCAGACTCATATTGGGCTTTACTTTGCTCATAACCACTTTTTACTTTTGCCAATTCCAATACATCGGCCGGCACAGCTTTCAAATTATCGGGTGCATACCCCTGTCCTATCAATACATCCTGCATCTCCAGTGTGGACTGGGCCAATCCATTTTTCTGCTGTGCCAACGTATTATTCAACTTAAACAAATCAAGTTCTGCTATTTTCTGCCCTTTACGCACCACATCTCCATTTTTCACCCAAACATGGGCCACTACTTCTGCAGTGCGAAAATACAAGTCGGCATAATCCTTTGCCGTAACCTTCCCATTACTGATCAGTTCATGATTGAATACTCGTTTTTCCAGCGGCATCACCGTCACCTCATTGGGCAATGAGGGCAATACAGTTTCCACACCTTCTTTTTCCTTAGAATCTTTTTTTTCATCAGAACAAGCTGCCACTGTAGTGGCCAGCACCAGCCCATAAGCCAATATGTGTAATTTCATAGTCATGTTATTCTTGTTTAAAAGACAAATAAAAATATTATATTTGAATAAAACTCATTTTCCCTCTTCTTTTTTTGTTAAATTTTCTTTTTTAGGCATTTATACAATTCAGTACAAATAGGAATATCAAAGTAATTTCTTTATTTCCTCCCTCATTTGCCTGATGGCCGTGGATTGCACCTTCGGCTCTTTCTCCATTACCATCCTTGCGGCCTGTTCCAGTTTTTGCCGTTGATAAAACCCCGGTTCCGCATATAGCTTTGCCAACAGAAAATAAGGATAGATTCTGCCCGGCAGCCGATGGGTGGAACGAATCAGCCAATATTCCGCCTCTGCATAATTACCCGCCTCCTGCTCGTTCTTGCCTATTATGTTCAGTATCATCGGGTCGCCGCTCACCTTCAACGCCTCCTTCATAACCACATTCGATTCCTCATTTCTGTGCAGTTTGTGCAGGGCATGACCGTATTCAAACAGATAGCGGGCATTCCATTTCATGTCTTCGTATATCTCCGCATAGACTTCCGCCGCCTGTTCATAAGCCCCCGAACGGTAAAACATCTGTTTCCGGTGCCATGCCGACGAAGCCGTCTCACGCACCTCCTTCCACCGATACACCTGGTAACACCCATAGCCCGCCGACAACAATAAGAACACGGTTCCCGCCATGCAAACCAATGGGCGTCGGGAGGAAAGGGTCTTTATTGCGCACCCTGTTACCAGCAATGCCAGGGCAACGACAAACAGAAGGAACTGGAACGGATAGGAAGAAAAGGAGAACACGGCCAAAGACAGCAGTGCACCGCACAGCCCGTACTCCTTCTGCCTGTGCCCGGCATAACCGCTTCCGCCCACCACCAGCAACGCCATCAGTTTCACTGTAACTCCCCATGCCATCGCCACCTGAAGATATTCATTGAACACATATTCGGGTGACCCCGCCACCCGTTCCTCGGTTTCCGTGTAGTTGCCCGCCGAGAAATAATCTTCCTGCGCCTGCCCATAGGCACCGGGGACGCCGTCCCATCCGTATCCGCGCCACGGTTGTCCGGCTATGGCGTGCACGGACACCTTCCACATCAGCAGCCTTCCGTCTGCCGAGTCCTTCTTCATCAGGTAAACACCGGCAAGTATCCCTCCTGCGAGCAATATCAGCAGAATTGTTCCCGCTTTCGTCCGTCTCGGGTGACAACGGATGTAGGCGTGAATCTCCTTCCGGTAATGCATATATGCGATGTATGCCGACGAGACCGCCCCGGCCATCCATGCCGAGCGGCTCATTCCGGCCGGCAACACACAAATAAGGAGTAACAGCACGGATAAGGCTACATAATAGGCCGTCGTTTTCTTTTCCTTCCTGCGCTTCAGCCATTCATACAGACAGACCGGAAGCGTCATGGCAAGGAAACCGGAGTAAGGCCCCGGATTGTAGAAAGAGCCGGTAAGGGCATAGAGCGAGTGGTTGGAGGCGGTAAAGCCATATACCTGTGCAAGCCCCCATACCGCTTCTACCGCACCGGCAAGGATGAAGAGCCAGGTGATAAATAGACAAATCCCACTTGCCATTATTTTATTTATATGTTTCATTTTATTCCTTTCCACACCCTGTCCCAACGGATATGTCCGTCGGCGGGATCTTCCGATTTCCATATTCTTGTTGCCTTTCCCACTATGTAGCTTTCGGGCAGCAGTCCCCAATACCGCGAATCGCGGGAGTTTTCCATGTTGTCGCCCGATACAAAATAATAGTTCTCCCTAAACCGGTATTCCCTTATCAGGCTGTCGCCCAAGTAAACAAGTTTATCCCTCAATGAAAGTTTCTTTTTTTGTTCGTACCTTATGATATGTTGATAAAATAATATTGAGGTGCTATCCAATGATACCACCTGCCCTTCTGCCGGGACAGGCAGGTGACGTAATTCCTTTATTGTCCATCCCAACTGTTTCCTCCACGGAAAACTCTCCATGACCACTGACCGTAAATTGTTTTCCGGCAGGCCGGAGATGCGTCTTTGGGCGGCTATATTTCCCAATTCTTCCTCTGTCCCACGTATCCGATAGAATCCGTTCCTTATTTCCAGCGTATCTCCCGGCAGGGCGATACAGCGTTTTACATAATACAGCATGACATCCATCGCCAGGGAGTCTTGCTTGGCAGGATAAGGGAAATTGAAGACCAGCACATCATTGCGCTTAACCTTTCCGACTCCCGGCAGCCGGTGAATCTTCACCTCCTTGTCTTCCAATGCATCCCAGATATTGAAGATGCGGGCTCCCATTATCCATTTGTTCACCAATATGCGGTCGCCTGCCTGCAGGGTGGGAGCCATTGAATCAGACGGGATGGTAAAAGTCGTGAAACAGGTTGTTTGTAATACCAGCCATCCTATTATCAATATGCATATATAGAAAGCGACCGACAGCAAGCAGTCCGTTATTTTTTTCAGCCTTTTCACCTTTCCTACCATTTGTTTAAGAATATTTGTTGCCCGTTTTGCATATAGAACACCTGTTCCTCCTTGCCGGCAGATAGGTTATGCAGCCAAAGCAGCGCGTTTTTGGGAACATTGTTGTAAACCAACCGGAGTTCCGTTGCCGTTTTCCTGCCTAAAGACACCCAGCCGTCAGGTCCGTTTTGGTAGAACAGTTCATATTCATGTCCCATACTGATAAAATTCTCATCATTGCGTGGCACATAAACTATCTTTTTTATCCATTCATCTTTGCCGAGGTCTAAAGTTACATAGCCTCCTTTTTCATCTGAAAGGAAATAGGTCAGATAGTTTCCGTCACAAATATTCTCTTTTACTTCTTTCTCATTTCCTTTACACGGCTCACTTCCGTTTATAATCTTAAAAGGCAGATTTACCGTGTCCTCTTCTGAACGAAATAACATTAGCTCTGCAATGCGTGCAGGTTTATCTGCAGCTGCTTGATATCGCACATACCTGTTTTTTTTTTGATGATTGCTTTTCACTTGATTATAATTCACTATCGGTGTGTCAGCAACCATATAGAGTAACTCACTCTGTCGAAAATCCAAAGAATTTGAAACATCCAAGTGGCTTCCTATGATTTCACTGATATGGAAACGCGTCCATTTTCGTAGCGGATATTTTCGGAATAATTCAACGGTTTCTACTTCTTTCTCAGGCTGGAAATATTTTAATCCTTTATCTGTCAGCCAAAAAGGAAATCCTATTGTATGAAACAGACTTCCATTATGATTAGAAGCCAAAGGTACATAAATGACACCAGGCTCTATATTTTTCATATTGGCTTTACCATTTTGGTGTAACGCCATATCTATAGCCTTCCAGCCCGGAAAAGAAAAGACTCCCAAATAGGCATATTGTCCACATTCAGTCTCATCTATTTCTACTTCCACACTGTTTTCGCCAAAATATTCACCGGTGACATCCTTTATGTAGGGAGACTTTAAGACAGCGGGTACCTCCGGCTTGTCCATTATTCCCGTTATATCCTTTTTCTGCTTGCCAAAACATTGTCTGTATATTTTGCCTTTTAAACGTTTGTCATCATATCCTTGAGTAACCTTTCCCTCATCATATTCAAAAGGGATTATTCCGGTCCCATCCTTTATGACATTCCAGGAATGGCCGCCTTGGGCTTCGGGAGCACTTATAATGAAATCCGTGGCAACAGGTATGCCTACCGAACGGAGGACATATACAGACAAGTCACAACTCTCCCGACAATATCCGACACAGTTCTTTTGCAAAAACAGGGCTCCCAGATGAGGCAGGCTTAATTCATCAGAATATACATAGCCGCTTTCTCGTTTTACAAACCTGATTAACGAGTCTGCTGCTACCATCATATCATTGCCTTTATATAAAGAATCAAGTACAGCCGAATATTTTTGATAAAAAAACTTTCGCCAGTTTTCCAACGGCTCGTCCCCTATGCGATAAGGCAATATCCATTCA
>ENA-ORKQ01000206-ORKQ01000206.1-human-gut-metagenome-genome-assembly--contig:-NODE-206-length-12332-cov-5.11851_pt1 | contig 12332 bp, 7 predicted proteins | sample MGYA00243060_ERZ508809 | MGnify/ENA primary metagenome ERZ508809 (study PRJEB26277, sample SAMN04329829) | human gut metagenome | biome: human-associated habitat | host: Homo sapiens | place: USA... | reverse complement strand
GTGAGTGTGGATACGGATCAAGAGGGAAGCATTTCACTTAAGCAAGATAACAAAAAGCTATATACTTTGGCGGCTGTGGTGCATGGAACTCGTTTTGCCGGAGTAGGACTTTCTCCTGATGGCAGATATCTGATTACTAATTATCGTACGACTTGTGTAGGTGGCCGGTCGGCCGGCAGTACGCGTATTACTGAACTTGCCAGCGGTAAGGTTTTGGCGGAGCGTACTGAGAATATGCAATGGATGCCTCGTTCTAACCGTTATTATTATACCCGTACAGGAGTGGATGGCAGGCAGCTGATAGTTGTGGATCCACTTACCGGAGTGGAGGCCGTGCTGGTGAATAAATTACCTGACGGGTATTTCCAGTTCGCACCTACGGAAGACTACCTGCTTTTCACCATGACCCAGGAAGGACCGAAAGAACGTAAAGAAATTTATGAGGTACTGGAGCCGGATGACCGCCAGCCGGGATGGCGTAACCGTTCTTATCTGGCTAAATATGATTTGAAGACCGGTTTGTTGCAGCCACTGACTTTCGGTTATCACAATGTCTGGGCTGCCGATATTTCCAATGACGGCCGGTATCTTTTGATGATGACCAGTCAGAGCCGTCTGACCAAGCGTCCTACTACTTTATTCTCACTATATCGGTTGGATATGCAGACTTTACAGGCGGAACTGCTGATAGATAAAGATGGTTTTATCAGTGGAGCCCGTTTTTCACCTGACGGAACGCAGGTATTGGTATCCGGCTCGCCTGAATCGCTGGGTGGAATAGGGAAAAATGTAAAGGAGGGGCAGACTCCGAGTATGACGGACGGTCAGCTTTATATGCTGAATATAGCTGATAAGAGAGTCACTCCGCTGACGAAAGATTTTAATCCCAGCGTACAGCGTGCCGTGTGGAATAAGGCCGACGGGCAAATATATTTCACGGCCGAGAACTGTGACTGTTACAGTTTGTACCGGATGAATCCCGCTGATGGGAAAATTCTGCAACTGGAGGTTTCAGAAGATTTGGTCAATTCATTCTCATTGGCGCAAAATGCTCCGGTTATGGCCTATTATGGACAGAGCGCCTCAAATTCCGACCGTTTGTACACCATGAATACCAAAAAGATGAAATCATCTTTGTTGGAAGACTTAAGTAAGGACATCTTGAAAGATGTGGAGCTGGGCGAATGCAAGGCTTGGAGTTTTACCAATTCGCGTGGTGATACCATTTACGGCCGTTATTACCTGCCGCCTCATTTTGCCGCTAACCGGAAATATCCTATGATAGTGAAATACCTGCCGCCTCTATTTGACGCTCACCTGAAATATCCTATGATTGTGAATTATTATGGTGGGTGCAGGCCGGTCTGCCGTAATTTTGAAAGCCGTTATCCGCATCATGCATACGCGGCATTGGGCTATGTGGTGTATGTGATAGAACCTAGCGGTGCTACCGGTTTCGGACAGGAATTCTCTGCCCGCCACGTCAATACAGCCGGGGAAGGGGTGGCACAGGATATTATAGAAGGTACAAAGCTGTTTTGTAAAGAACATGCTTTTGTCAATGACAAGAAAATAGGCTGTATAGGTGCGTCCTATGGCGGCTTTATGACACAATACCTGCAAACACAGACCGATATTTTTGCAGCGGCCATCTCTCATGCCGGTATCAGTGACCATACCAGTTATTGGGGGGAAGGATATTGGGGATATTCGTATAGTGAAGTTTCCATGGCGGATAGTTATCCGTGGAGCAATCCTGATCTTTTTGTAAAACAAAGCCCGTTGTTCAATGCGGACAAGATACATACGCCTTTGCTGTTCCTGCATGGTGATGCGGATGTGAATGTACCGGTGGGAGAGAGTATTCAGATGTTTACAGCACTGAAATTGCTGGGACGCGAAACAGCTTTTGTGGCGGTAACGGGGCAAGATCATCATATTGTAGACTATGGCAAGAGGATCCAGTGGCAGAATACAATCTTTGCCTGGTTTGCCAAATGGTTGCAGGACGATGCGACTTGGTGGAACGCTATTTATAAGCCGAAAAACTTATAACTTTTATGGTGTAAGAGACTTTGGACATGTGTTTTTACATTGTTAGTATGTATAAGCTTATACGTTAGTATATGTAGGCTTATACGTACTGACGTATGACCTTACACGTACTAACGTGGGCTGAGTCTGTTTTCACTATCCGTTTTCCCTATACTGTTTCGGTGACATTCCTGTATATCTTTTAAAATATTTCCCAAAGAATGAGATATCTGGGAAATTAAGTGAATAGGCTATCTCCTGAATAGTAAGATCGGTGGATTTTAGTTTGGCTTCCGCATCTGTTATCACTAGTTTGGCGATGATATCTGTAACAGTTTTTCCCGTAATCTTATTGACAGTAGTGCTGAGGTGCTGAGGGGATATATGAAGCAGATCGGCATAAAAAGCTACACTCCGTTCTTTCGTATAATGTTTGATGATATATTGGACCAGACGTTTTACAATTTCTTCTCCACGATTGAAAGTACGTGTGGTTACATTGGTGTTCTGATGAATGCTGCCTACACCATGCAATATAGTGAGCAGCATGGTGCTGATTAAGTCTTTATTGGGCTTGGCTCCCATACGTTTCATTTTTATCAGCAACATAAAATAGTCTTGAAACAACTCGGTTATTTCGGGACGCAGAGGAATAATGGGCGTGTCAATCAGGGCTGAAAGATAGTTCATGGTGGAATTGAAGAGGTTTATTCCATTCAGCAACTCTTTGTTGAACCCTATCAGGTACAGACGGCAGTCGGGACTTTGCCGGTGGACATGTACAAAGGTTTCTGGCAAAATAGTGACAATGTCGTTCTTTTGTATCTTGTGTTCAGACAGATGGATCGTTATGTCACATTCACCTCGCAGGCACAGAAGGAACAAGCATCCTTCCATTCGTTGCGGGTAGTGGTAAATACGGCCTAATGATCCTGTCATGTCAATTTCTGCAACGAAATCCTTATTTGATTTAAATAGGTTAATGTCATCTATATACTTCATAAAAATAAAGAAGATTTTGATTATGCACCACAAATATAGGACAGTTAAAGCAGATAACAAAGAAAATGCTTAAAAATAGACTAATATATCTTACTGTTAGCACTTGTACGCCTTTAATAATTATGAGAACTTTGCAGCGGAAACTAATAGTGAAGATTAACAGTATGAAAGGTAAAAATTTGTCTATCATGGCAATGATTGCAGCAGTGTTCTGTTCTTGCGGACAGCAACCTGCACAAGAACGCGGTCCCCGTCCCGTGAAATTGGCGGAAGTGACCTCGTTAAGCAGGATCGAAAAATCGTATTCAGGTGTTGTGTCGCCTGATCAGTTCAGTGACTTGGCCTTTAAAATGTCCGGTCCGCTGGTAGCACAGCGGGTAAAGAAAGGACAGGTAGTGGCCGAAATTGATCCGACAGATTACAAATTGGATTATGACGCTAAGAGGGCTTCATTTCAAAAGGCGGCATCACAGATGCAACGCGCGGAGAAACTATTGGCTAAGAACGCCATTTCCATGCAAGAATTTGAAACGACCCAGGCTTCGTATACCAATGCCAAATCGGCATTTGAAGATGCGCAAAACACATTGAATGACACAAAGCTACGCGCTCCATTTGATGGTTTCATCCAAAAAAAATACGTTGAAAACTATCAGCGTGTACAACCAGGACAAGGAGTAGTGTGTTTGATTAATCCGGCTAAATTGCAAGTGGAGTTCACTATCCCCGAAACGAATATTTCTTATGTAACTTCTCCTTCTACTATTTACGTAGAATTTGATGCCTATAAAGGAAAATTATTTCAAGCAAAAGTAAAGGAGTATGTAGAGGCTTCTCCCGATGGGGCAGGAGTTCCTGTATTCCTTTACATTGATGATCCGGAATTTGATTTGAAAAAATACAAGGTATCGGTGGGGTTCTCATGTCGTGTTATTGTCTATATTGAGAATGATGTGGTAAAGGAAGGGATTACAGTACCTTTGTCGGCTGTAGTGTTTGACAATACATTGAATAGTAAAAAAGTATTTGTTTATAATCCATCCACACAGAAAGTGGAACAACGCAAAGTCAACGATAAGGGTACTATTGTTGGACGTAATGACTTGATTGTTACCGGAGATGTGAAAGCGGGTGAACAGGTCGTTTCTGCCGGAGCCTCTTATCTTGTGGATGGCCAGCAAGTAAAAATATTAACAGAATAAAAAAGGAGAAAGCATATCATGAATATTCCAAAATATTCTTTGGAGAACCGGAAGGTTATCTATTTCTTTTTGGCTATTTTGCTGATAGGTGGAGTAATCTCCTTCTTCAAGCTGCCTAAGAAAGAAGATGCGCCTTTTGTGATAAAGACTGCGGTATTGGTTACCCAGTATCCGGGAGCGAACCCACATGAAGTGGAGAAACTGATTACGGAACCGATTGAACGTGAAATTCAGTCCATGACAGATGTATATCAGATTAAATCGGAATCTTATTTCGGACTGTCCAAGATTTCTATTGAACTTCAGCCTACGATTGATCCGGATTATATGCCTGTGAAATGGGATGAATTACGTCGTAAAGTGGCGAATATACAACCCAAATTGCCCAGTGGGGCGTCTACCATTACAGTGAAAGATGACTTTGGTGATGTGTATGGCATTTATTATGCTTTGACCGCTGATGAGGGATTCTCGTATACTGATTTGCGTGACTGGGCCCAGCGTATCCGTACCCAGTTGACTCCGATTGAGGGAGTGCAGAAAGTGATGTTGTATGGGGAACAGACAGAAGTGATCAATGTCAAGATATCCACCTCCAAACAGTCGGCACTGGGCTTTGATCCCACTTCGGGCCCAGCGTATCCGTACCCAGTAGACACCGATTGAGGGAGTGCAGAAAGTGAGGTTGTATGGGGAACAGACAGAAGTGATCAATGTCAAGATATCCACCTCCAAACTTTCGGCACTGGGCATTGATCCCACTTCAATTATGGGCATCTTGCAGAAGCAGAATATACAGGTGAATACGGGAGATATAGCGACAGAAATTTATCAGTTGCGCTTGCGTACGGAAGGAACTTATACCAGTCTGGAAGATATAGAAAATCAGTTGATTATCAGTAAGGACGGACGGGAAGTCCGTTTGGGGGATATTGCAACAGTGGAGCGTGGATACTATGATCCGCCTTCAACCTTGATGCGGGTCAATGGTAAACGTGCTATTGGTATAGGTGTGGCCAGTGGAGCAAAGGATAATGTGGTAGCTGTGGGTAAAGCAGTGGACGAAAGGTTGGCGGAAATAGAGCAATTGTTGCCTATCGGTATTGAACTTGCCTCCCTTTATCCTGAGGATAAGATTGCCGATGAGGCGAATAATGGCTTTATCCTGAATTTGATAGAATCATTGGTTATTGTTATCCTGATTATCTTTGTGGTGATGGGATCGCGTGCCGGTATGCTGATAGGTAGTTCGTTACTTTTCTCAGTAGGTGGTACTTTGCTTATTATGTTGATGTGGGGAGTAGGATTGAACCGTACTTCTTTGGCGGCATTTATTATCGCCATGGGTATGCTGGTGGATAATGCCATTGTGGTGACAGATAATGCGCAAATAGGTATCAAGCGCGGAAAATCACGTTATCAGTCATTGATAGAGGGGGCCATCAAGCCGCAGTGGGCATTGCTGGGCGCTACTTTTATTGCTATCTGCTCTTTCTTGCCTTTGTATCTGGCACCGGCATCCGTGGCTGAGATTGTGAAACCGCTATTTGTTGTATTGGCTGTGTCACTGGGATTGAGTTGGATTCTGGCTTTGTGCCAGACTACGACTTTTGGTAATTTTATTTTGAAAGAAGCTGTTCCCGGCGGTGCAATGAAAGATCCGTATGATACTAAACTCTATCATAAATTCGAGAAGTTTCTGACCTTGCTGATTAAACGCCGTTTTGTGACATTGACCACCGTCTTTGTGACTTTGGTGCTTTCTTTGGTTATTATGGCTGTTATGCCTCAGAGTTTTTTTCCGAAAATGAATAAGCCTTATTTTCGTGCTGATCTGGTATTCCCTGAGGGATTCAGTATTCATGCGGTAGATCAGGATGTGATGAAGGTGGAGGGTTATTTGAAGAATCATGAGAAAGTTAAATCATATTCGGTGACATTGGGTGGTACTCCGTTGCGTTACTATTTGGCAAGTTCTTCTTTTGGACCGAAGTCTAACTATGCTAATGTGATGGTGGAAACTAAAGACCCCGAAGATGCAGCCGAAGTAGAACAGCAGTTTTATGAGCACATGACCCAGAGGACGGATATCCGTTCTAATTGGGGAGATAAGGTGCCTGTGTGGAAACCGATGTTCTCTCAACAGAAAGGTTTACGCTTGGGAATTACCCGTCAGCAGGTTGCTAATTCATTCCGTACGGCTACCAATGGTTTGCCTTTGGGAGAATATCGTGAGGGGGATGTTTCCTTGCCTATTCTGTTGAAAGATGAGGATGTGGAAAAAATGAACTTGAATGATGTGAAAAGTGTGCCTGTATTCAGTACGAAAGGAAATTCCGTGAAGGTGGAACAGGTGATCGATAATTTTGCTTTGGGTTATGCTTATAATGTAGTCAGCCGCTTTAACCGCGAGCGTTGTATGATGATGCAATGTGAACCTAAACGTGGAGCCAATACGATGGCTGCGTTTAAACAGGTGCTCACTGCCGTACAAGAGCAGATGCGGTTGCCCGAAGGGTATAAAATGAAATATTTCGGCGAGCAGGAAACACAGGATGTGAGTAACGCTGCATTGGCGAAGAATATTCCGCTGACCTTCCTGTTGATTTATGTGGTTCTGCTGTTTCTTTTCCCCAGCAACTACCGCAAGCCGGTATTGATTATGCTTATGTTGCCGCTGGTGTTTATTGGTGTGGTATGGGGATTGCTTTTGTTTGGTAAGTCATTGGACTTCTTTGCCATCCTCGGTCTGTTGGGATTGATTGGTATGAATATCAAGAACGCCATTGTGCTGGTCGATGAAATCGGACTTCAGTTGAAGGATGGAAAGGGTGCTGTGCCTGCCGTGGTCGAGGCTACCAAGACACGTATCGTTCCGGTGACCATGGCTTCCGGAACTACTATTCTGGGTATGCTTCCATTGTTGGGCGATGCCATGTTTGCAGGTATGGCGGCTACCATTATGGGTGGTTTGTTCGTATCAACGGTACTGACCATTTTTGTTCTTCCGGTAACTTATTGTATTTTCTTTAAAATTAGAGCAGACAGATAATGAAAACTAAGATGATCTATATTATAAGTATGGCTTGTATGACCGGTACACTTTCGGCTCAGACTGTCGTGGATTATTCTACCTTTGAACAAAAGGTACTGGATTATAGCCAAACCTTAAAACAGAGTGTGGCGCAACGTACAGCTATGCAGAAGGCTATGAAAGCGGCAAAAACCGCTTTCTTTCCGGCTGTTGATGCAACGGGAAGCTATCAGTATCGTATTAACAAATACGAGATGGATTTTGGCGGAATGGCTGTTCCTATGGAGCACGATTCATACAGTGCCGAAGTAGGGGTATCACAACCTATTTATGCCGGTGGCAGTATCTATCACAATTATAAGGCTTCCCAAATACAAACTCAGATGGCGGATAAGTCGGTGGATTTGACAACGGATAATATTATCTATGCCGCTGAAGCCAGTTATTGGGGAACAGCCGCACAAAAAGAAATGTATGAAACGATGTGCCAGTATGTACAGATTATTGAGCAGTTGACCAAAGTGCTGCAAGATAAGTACGATGATGGCTATATCAGCAAGACGGATCTCATTCAGATGCAGACTCGTTTGAAAGAGGCTGAATTGCAACGTTCCAGCAGCTATCAGTCTTATCAGGTCGCCTTGCAGAATATGAATGTACTGATGGGATTGGAACCGCTGGCTGAAATGGATTTGACGGATTCTATTTCTACCATATTGCCTATGCCTGCCTTTGTTGGAGCGGAAACAGCCTTGAATGTGCGTCCCGATTATGCTATCTCCCAATTGGATGTGGATTATCAGAAAAGACAGGTAAGTCTGGCTGCCGCCAAGTACAACCCTTCTCTTTCTATCGGTTTTAAAGAGACATGGGGAACACAGATGTTGAACATTTCGGGCGAAACAATGTTTAATAGTATTGTGTATGCCAACTAAGTTTAATAGTAATGTGTATGCCTCTATTAAATTGCCGATATTCCATTGGGGAGCCCGCTTTAAATCGACGGCTGCACAGAAGGCTATTTTATTGGGCAAGCAGTATGCATTGCAAGATAAGCAAGACCAAATAAGCAAAGAAGTGGCGAAGGCGTGGACTAGTCTGACAGAGAATACCCGTCAGATAAGTATTGCCGAGGAGAACTGCAAACTGGCAGAAGAGAATTTGGATTTGAACACTTTTAGTTATACTGAAGGTAAGTTGACTATTTTGGATGTGCTTTCTGCACAGCTGACATGGATACAGGCATATACAAACCTTATCCAATCTTATTATGAGCAGAAGATTGCGTTGGCTGATTACAGAAAAGCGACCGGTATAAGGTATTTAGGACAGAAATAGGTAAATTCAGACCAGATTCTTATTATAAAAAAAGTCACAATAAAGCAGGTTTGGCTATCTTTGTATCCCAATCTGCTTTATTTGTTTTTATCAGTTTATGTTTACTGTAAAGCTTGTTTTAACAGTGGAAAAAATAACAGGTTACAATGAAGAAAATATCATTTTTGATCGTAATCTTTATATGTATGGCAGATGCGGCTTTGGCAGTCACGCAAGAGGGCGGTCTGTTTTATTTGCCTGAAGATACGACAATGCAACACAAAGACAGCACAGTACAGAAAAGGACTTTTTTCAAAAGATTTCTGGACTATTTTAATGATGCTAATAAAGATAAGAATCATAAGAAATTTGATTTTAGTATTATTGGCGGACCACATTACAGTACGGATACCAAACTGGGGCTTGGACTGGTGGCAGCGGGGCTTTATCGTGCTGATAGAAGTGACATGCTTCTTCCCCCGTCCAATGTATCTTTATTTGGAGATGTTTCCACTGTTGGCTTCTATATGTTGGGGATACGCGGAACTCATATCTTTCCGCAGGACAAATACCGGCTGGATTATACTCTTTATTTTTATTCCTTTCCTTCCAAGTTTTGGGGAATAGGGTACGATATGGGTAATGTAGATGCCAATGTTCGGATAGCGGATAATTTATATATAGGTCCTATGGCATCTTATGATTATGTGCATGGTAAGAATATGGAACGCCCCGGATTACTGGAGGGAATGAACCTTACTACTGCTAATTATGGAGTGGGCCTTTCTTTGGCATATGATTCGCGCGATGTGTTGACTAATCCCCATAAGGGATATTATTTGAATATTACCCAATGTTTCCGTCCTAAGTTTTTAGGAAACGATTATGCATTCAGTACTACGGATTTGCGTACCAGTTATTATCATCCTGTATGGGAAGGAGGATTGTTGGCAGGAGAATTACGCGGTACTTTTAATTTCGGTAATCCGTCGTGGGCTATGATGGCGCTGTTGGGAAATTCGTATTCCATGCGTGGTTATTACGAAGGGCGCTATCGTGACAAGCATAAAATAGAGGGGCAGGTGGAATTGCGTCAGCATGTATGGAAACGTAATGGTGTTGTAGTTTGGATAGGGGCCGGAACTGTATTCAATAAGTTCAGTGCTTTGCGCATGGACAGAGTGTTGCCTAATTATGGAATAGGTTATCGTTGGGGTGTTGTAGTTTTGATAGGGGCCGGAACTGTATTCAATAAGTTCTGTGCTTTGCGCATGGACAGAGTGGTGCCTAATTATGGAATAGGTTATCGTTGGGAGTTTAAAAAGAATGTAAATGTTCGTCTGGACTATGGATTTGGAAAAAATGGACAGTCTGGTTTTATTTTTAATATAAATGAAGCATTTTAAAGAATTTATTCAGTGGTGTTGTGAGCCACAACGATTGTTCGTTCTGTTCATCGTTGTCTTGGCCATTCCCAATGTGGCATTGTTTTTTACAGAACAACAAATGACACTTTTGGCACGTATTTGTAATGTCATTCTGCCGGTATCGGTTTATTGGTTGATTATGACATTGGGGCGTAAACCTGGAAAGACTATTTGGATCTTATTTCCGTTTGTTTTCTTTGCGGCATTCCAATTGGTATTGCTATACCTGTTCGGGCGTTCTATCATTGCAGTAGATATGTTCCTGAATCTGACAACTACTAATTCCGGGGAGGTGATGGAACTGTTGGATAATTTACTGCCGGCTGTAATTGGTGTTTTTGTTGTTTACATTCCTGCTTTGGTCTTGGGAGGTTTCTCATGGGCCCGAGGTAATCAGTTGGAATATTCTTTTATTCGTTCTCAGCGTAAGTATGCCTTGGCAGGCATTGTTGCAGGAGTGTTATTGACTGTTATCTGCTATGCGACGCAACGTGATTATCAAGTAAAGATTGAAATGTATCCGGCTAATGTATGTTATAATTTAGTATTGGCTGCAGAACGTGCGGGCGAAACTGCCGGATATGCGGAAACTTCAAGGGATTTTACTTTTAATGCCAGTGCCGCACATGATAAAGACAGCCGGGAAGTTTATGTCTTGGTGATAGGGGAAACGGCCCGTGCCTGTAATTTCGGACTTTATGGTTATGAAAGGAATACCACTCCATTACTTGATAAAATGGAGGGGTTGGTAACTTTCACGGATGTGCTTACCCAGTCTAATACTACTCATAAAAGTGTGCCTATGTTGCTTTCGGCAGCTTCGGCTGAGGATTATGACTGTCTTTATAGACAGAAAGGAATCATTACCGCTTTCAAGGAGGCAGGATTTCATACAGCCTTTTTTTCGAACCAGCTTCCTAACCATTCTTTTATTGATTTTTAGGTGATGGAGGCAGATGATTGGAAGTTTATCAAGAAAGACACTCCGAAAGGAGCCAATATTTCGGATGACGAACTATTGTTTCTAGTAGAAGAGGAGCTAAAGGCAGGTCATCAAAAATTATTTATCGTGCTGCATGCCTATGGATCACATTTTAATTATAAAGAACGTTATCCCGAATCCATGTCTGTCTTTAAACCGGATAATCTGACAGACGCCAAATATGAGAATAAAGAGTATTTGATGAATGCATACGATAACACTATCCGTTATACAGATGGTTTTCTGGCTTCTTTGATCACTTTATTGCAGAAAATGAACTCTTTTTCGGCTATGCTTTATACTTCGGATCATGGAGAGGATATTTTTGATGATAATCGAAAATTATTTTTACATGCATCCCCGGTCCCGTCTTATTATCAACTGCATGTACCATTTTTAATTTGGTTGTCCAAAGCATATAGAGAAGAGAATGTGGAAGTACATGAAGCTATATTGCAGAACCGTGAAAAACCGGTAGCAGGAAATGCTTCTGTGTTTCATACCATGCTGAATTTGGCAGGGATACAGACACCTTATAGGGCAGATAGCCTATCGGTAGCAAATAGACAATATCTCATTCGTCCGCGTTATTATCTTAATGATCATAATCTTCCTAAGTCATTGGATAAGATAGGATTAAAAAAGGAAGACATAGAACAGTTCAGACGAAATAATCTTGTTTATCCTTGATGTGAAAAAGATTTAAAATGGTTGGAGAATTATAATAGAATTACGTATTAATGATTAATTTCGCACAGCTTTGTTATTGTATTTATTACGAAAACTATTATAATTCTTTTATTATGAAAAACAAGAAAAACAATTTCTATCTGATGGGAGTGGTGTTTATAGCCATTCTCGGCGGTTTACTTTTCGGTTATGATACAGCTGTTATTTCGGGAGCGGAGCAGGCTCTGCAAAAACATTTGGGATTAGATGCTTTCTGGCATGGCGTGACTGCTTCCAGTGCATTGATAGGTTGTGTCATTGGTAGTGCTTTTTCCGGTTATTTTGCTTCGGGGTTAGGACGTCGTAATTCGTTGCGTCTGGCTGCTTTATTGTTCTTTCTGTCTGCTTTAGGCTCTTATTATCCCGAATTTTTATTTTTCTCTAAAGGAGATACTTCGTTTGCATTGATCCTTGCTTTTAACTTTTATCGTATCATCGGGGGGATCGGTGTAGGACTTGCCTCTGCTGTTTGTCCGATGTACATTGCCGAAATTGCTCCTTCCGAAATTCGTGGTAAAATGGTATCTTGTAATCAGTTTGCTATTATTTATGGCATGTTGGAAGTCTATTTTGTGATATATATGAATAAAGATGGTATGCCGGAT
>ENA-ORKQ01000202-ORKQ01000202.1-human-gut-metagenome-genome-assembly--contig:-NODE-202-length-12403-cov-7.54964_pt1 | contig 12403 bp, 9 predicted proteins | sample MGYA00243060_ERZ508809 | MGnify/ENA primary metagenome ERZ508809 (study PRJEB26277, sample SAMN04329829) | human gut metagenome | biome: human-associated habitat | host: Homo sapiens | place: USA... | reverse complement strand
GACGGGTCTTCATAAATGGCATTGACGGGATATTGGGAAAGACTTCCGGGAATGGCGGGAGTATGATAATAGTTTTGTACGAACAGCATCCGGCGGCTCATCTTGTTCAGACCTCCCACTTCGGTGCCTACCCAGATAATATCACCATCGGTCAGCAGACAGTTTACGAAGTCACAGTTTAATGTGTTTTGTACGATTTCTCCTTCTCCGGTATCTTTATTTATCCGCTCAAAATTGTCTGTCAACGCATTATAAAGGTTTATACCTTTTAGGGTGGCAACCAGCATGGTATGTTCTCCTGTTTCTGCTATGTCTGTGATAAAGTTTTGGGAAAGCGAACTATTGTCATTCGGATCATACATATAATGCTTCATCAGTTCCGTATCCATATTGTATCGGAAAAGGCCTTGTGCGCTGCCAATCCAAATTTCATTTTCTTTCCGGCAGATTACTTGTATGGACACACCGGGTAATTGAAGGGCAGATGAAATGAATGTGGGTTCCTGTACTTCCATAGCCGATTCTTTGATGCGGTAGATACCGTCTTTGTAGTTTATCCAGAGATAGTCTTCTACTTCACAAATAGTCCGGATGGATTCTCCTGCCGGTACTTCGCATGTTTTAATAATTTGTTTTATATCTCCTTGTTTGTCAAAGGTAATTTTGAATAAATTGTTTTCCGAACAAACCCAAATATTTCCCGCTTTGCTATGGAGAATAAGATGAGAGGGGCGGTTACACAGTGAAATAAGTTTGTCTTTCATATCAGTGACTTGTACTGTCTGCATGGTTTGTATATCCAGTATGTCAATACCCATTTCACTGACAGCCCAAATACGCTTGAAGTTATCCTCACACAGTTTGTTTATAAAGTTACTTCGTAGCTTGATACGGGTGTTTCCCATATGGAAGGCGGTGAATTCATAACCGTCATAACGGGCGATTCCTTCCCCGCGGGTAGCGATCCATAAAAAGCCCTGACTGTCTTTCAATATATCATCCACAAAGTTGTGAGGCAGTCCTTCATCCATCGTAATGGCAGTGAAATTATAACGTTCGGACCATTTTCCGGCTGTTCCTTCAGCTTGCATATACAGACTAGATAAAAAGATGAACAGAGCGAATAGAAAACAATGTTTTTTCATAGTGTGTTGTTCATTAATGACGTAAGAATATACCGTTACTTATACAAAGATATACCTTTTCGTTTTTCCTCAAAAACAAATAAATCATTTTTATCCCTCTGCTGCACAAATGTCCACCCTTTAAGCGATATTGTCCACCTGGCGAGCTTTTGATTGCAGTTATATTTGCATTAATAATAATTAGTCAATGTGACAGTTGGCTGCGTTATATGCCGCATGTCATTGGCAAATTAGTACATTAGCAAATGGTCACATAATAAAAAAATACTATGAAACAGCAATTTTTCCCTCAAAGATTATTCATGGACATGAAAAGGTTAATAATAAATAGGTTGGTCGGTTTAGGCCTGTTGGCCGTAGGGGTATTGGCATCATGCAGTGTACCTACGGCTTTCGTGCCTGTCCCTTCTCCCAATCCTTGGGCTGATGATTATACCGCTCTTTCATCTATGGAGAATTACAAGCAGTGGGGAACATATAATGTACACGACCCGGCTTGTAAAAAAATAGGAGATACTTATTATCTGTATTCTACCGATGCTATTTTTGCTGAGAACCGGAAAGAGGCGAAAGAGAAGAATGTGCCTCTGGGTTTTGTCCAGGTACGCAAATCAAAAGACTTGGTACATTGGGATTTTGTGGGCTGGGCTTTTCCCGAGATTCCTGCTCCGGCTATAGAATGGGTTCATAGTCAGGCGGAGGGAAAAGGGGCGACTAATATCTGGGCTCCTTATCTGATGCCTTATCAGGGTATTTATCGTTTGTATTATTGTGTTTCGGCATTCGGCAGGAATACATCCTATATCGGTATGGCTGAGTCGGATTCTCCTGAAGGTCCCTGGATACAGAAAGGGTGTGTGGTTAAGACAGGAGAAGGGGATGCGATGAATGCCATAGACCCTTCTGTGGTTGAGGATCCGGAAACCGGAAAGTGGTGGATGCACTATGGCTCTTATTTCGGTGGTCTGTACTGTGTGGAACTGAATCCCGAAACAGGAATGACTGTGCAGCCGGAGGATCATGGGCACTTGACGCCGTGCCAATTACCTGAAAGATAACTTGGAAGCGCCGGAAATCATGTATCAACCCCATCATGGCAAATATTATCTGTTTACATCCTACGATCCGCTGATGACTACCTATAATGTACGTGTCGCTTATTCCGGTTCTCCCGAAGGACCTTTTGTGGATTTCTACGGAGAGGATATAAAAGATACAACGAATAATGTTCCTATATTGACAGCTCCTTACCGCTTCGAAAATCATCCGGGATGGGCGGGAACGGCTCATTGCGGTCTTATTGATGCCGGTGACGGCCGTTATTTTATGGTCCATCAGGGACGGCTTTCCCCCCAGAACCAGTTGATGGATTTGCATGTGCGCGAAGTGTTCTTTACGGTGAATGGATGGCCTGTGGTTTCTCCCGAACGCTATGCAGGTACTGCGCCACGTTCTTTCACTAAAGAAGATTTGGTAGGTGAGTGGGAAATTATCCGTATTCAGGAACCGCCTTTGAAACGTAGTCTGGAAGCTGGACAAATATTGTGGGGTGAAGGGGACTTGCGAAATGGGGAGCAGGCGTTATCTGCCCGTGTTGTTTTGGAAGCAGATGGCAGTGTTGGAGATGCAACTTGGGATTTTAATGTTAAAAAACAACTTCTTAATATAAAAACAGCCACAGAAGATATTAACAATTTGATTATCTTTGCCGGACACGATTGGGAAAATGAAACAGAAACCATTCTTTTTACCGGCCTGGATGCTCAAGGGCATTCTGTGTGGGGAAAGAGAATTGACTAATAAAAATCAATAATATTACTATCATGAAATTACACAGAACTCTATTCACAGCATGGGTATTTGCTGCCGGAGTAGCGCTACATGCACAGAATGCGCACAACATGGTCGTGCAGACCAATAAATTAGGTGCGGAAATACAACCAACCATGTATGGTTTGTTCTTTGAGGACATTAATTATGGGGCGGACGGAGGTTTGTATGCCGAACTGATAAAGAACCGTTCATTTGAATTCCCGCAACGTTTTATGGGTTGGAATATTTTCGGCAATGTGACCTTGATGGACGACGGGCCGTTCGAGCGAAATCCGCATTACGTCCGTCTGGGTAATTCCGGACACAGGGAAAAGCACACAGGAATTGAAAACGAAGGTTTCTTCGGCATAGGTGTCAAGGAAGGGGCTGAGTATCGCTTTTCCGTATGGGCACGTGGTGAGAACCAGAAACTTCGTATTGAATTGATCAAAAATGATACGATGGAGGAACGTCAGGCTTTTGAGTCAAAAGAACTGATAGTGAATTCGAAGGATTGGAAACAATATGAGGTGATATTGAAATCGCCGAGAACGGAGCCCAAGGCTCATCTTCGTATTTTCCTTGAAAGTGTGGGAACGGTGGATCTGGAACATGTTTTTATTTACGGATTGGTAACAATTTGAGGTGAAATTGAAATCGCCGAGAACGGTGCCCAAGGCTCAGCTTCGTATTTTCCTTGAATGTGTGGGAACGGTGGATCTGGATCATGTTTCTCTTTTCCCTGTGGATACTTGGAAAGAGCGTAAGAACGGTCTTCGTAAAGACTTGGTGCAGGCTTTATATGATATCAAACCCGGTGTTTTCCGTTTTCCCGGCGGCTGTATTGTAGAAGGTACGGATGAGGCTACCCGTTACGAATGGAAAAAAACAGTAGGTGCGGTAGAGAATCGCCCGTTGAATGAAAACCGCTGGCATTATACGTTCAAGCATCGTTTCTTCCCTGATTATTTCCAGACCTACGGACTGGGCTTCTTTGAATATTTCCAGTTGTCGGAGGATATAGGCGCCGAACCGCTGCCTATTCTGAACTGCGGATTGATATGTCAGTATCAGAATGACCCCGACCAGCAGGTCAGCCTGTCAAAGCTTGATTCGTATATACAGGATGCATTAGACCTGATTGAGTTTGCTAATGGCGATGTCACAAGTACTTGGGGAAAAGTTCGTGCGGATATGGGACACCCTGCTCCCTTTAACTTGAAATTCTTGGGCATTGGTAACGAACAATGGGGACCGGAATATCCGGAACGTCTGAAACAGTTTGTCGAGGTGCTTCGTAAGGCTCATCCTGAAATCAAGATTGTTGGTAGTTCGGGACCTCAGTCTGAAGGTAAAGACTTTGATTACTTATGGCCGGAAATGAAAAATCTGAAAGTGGATTTGGTGGATGAGCATTTCTATCGTCCCGAAAGCTGGTTCCTGGCACAAGGCAACCGTTATGACAATTACGACCGCAAAGGACCGAAGGTCTTTGCTGGAGAATATGCCTGCCATGGCAAAGGCAAGAAATGGAACCATTTTAACGCTGCTTTAATGGAAGCTGCGTTCATGACCGGACTGGAACGGAATGCTGATGTGGTGCACATGGCTACTTATGCGCCTTTGTTTGCCCATGTGGAAGGATGGCAATGGCGTCCGGATTTGATCTGGTTTGACAATTTGAACTCGGTTCGTACTTGTAGTTACTATGTGCAGCAGCTTTATGCTCATAACAAAGGTACTCATGTGTTGCCCCTGACTATGGATAAAAAAGCTGTGAGTGGTCAGGAAGGACAGGATGGTCTGTTTGCCAGTGCCGTATGGGATAAGGATGAAAAGGCTTATATCGTGAAAATTGCCAATACTTCGGAGCAGACACAGCCAGTATCATTGACTTTCAACGGGTTGAAGAAGAGTGATAAACTTGTGGAAGGTAAATGCATCACACTCCAGTCTGCCGATTTGGATAAAGATAACACGGTAGAGCATCCGAATGTCATCACTCCGAAAGAAAGTGCTGCTACGGTTGAGGGTAATGTACTGAATGTAGAGATGGCGCCCAAGACTTTCGTGCTTTATAAGTTTGTTAAGGCAAGTAATAAGTAAAAGATGAATCATTCCTTTAAATACTAACACAGAGGATAGAGAAACATAAAGCAGCCGAAGGGCTGCTTTATAATCCCAACTGCATCCGGAACTTTTAAAGGAAATGTATACCTGCCTCCCTTGGTTGTACCAAGGGAGTTTTTTTTGATTATACGTATATTATCATCTTGGATTATGCGCAGCATTTTGCTGTAAATCAGTGATATGTTGTGCAAATACATTCTAAATCCCCCTGAAACGGTTTGCCATTTTCTGCTGCCAAATCTGGTTTGACGGATATCGGTTGTTCTAATTCCTGTGTCATAGCTACGGTTGTTCCCTTGCAGGGGAGCGTCATAAGGCGTATTTTTGTTCGGGTGCGTTCGTTGCTTCACTAAGGTGAAGAGCTAGCTTCACTTAGGTGAACAGCCGCTTTCACCTAGGTGGAATAATTGCTTCACCTTGGTGAAATATCAAATGGAGTGAGGTGAAGATAAGATGAGAATAGGTTCTTATGATGCCTACGAGTTGCCGGGAGGTAACGAGGGGGTGATTTTACATTCTGTCCGAGAGAATCCCCGAAGCAGATTTATTTCGCCACCGGCATACCGGTTGAGGAGGATTTGAAAGACTATTACACAGAAAGTGGTTGGTAATGAGTGAGTTGCTGTGACGGAATGTTTTTGTACTTTATGTAAATGTGTTAAAAGTGATTTTTGTTGTCGTTATGTTGTAGGGGCGGACTCATGGGTCTGCCCCTACGGTGGAACATTTGATAGTTACTTCGAACTTTTGAAATATCCTCTTATTGGATGAGTCCTGTTTACATCTTTATTCTCTTATTGCGTACTTGCCTCAGAATTGTCTGCAACTCAAATACTTTCTTAGGATACTTTTCTGCTACATTCTCTTGTTCGCTCACCTTTTCCATTTCATATAACTGGGGAACGTTCAGGTTTCCGGTCTCTATTTTTTCTGCCTTCATGAAAGTGGTCGGATCATCATTCGGTTCAATGTATTTCCAGTCTTTGGTACGGACGGACAACGTGTGGTTCATGGATTGTTCCACAATCCATGGGCGGTCTGTCTTATCGGTTCCTATCAAATTCCCTAAACGGTCATAGCTGTCCGGAGCGCTGCCTTTAGGTAATCTGGCGTTGACCAAAGCTCCTAAAGAGGCTAGCCAGTCAATCTGTGACATTAATACGTCCGAGTCTCCTGCCTTTTTTATCTTCCGTGGCCAGCGGACGATGACCGGAACGGCTGTTCCACCCTCGAAAGCGCTGTATTTGTTCCCTCTCCATGGACCGGAAGGTGTATGTCCGTTCAACAGCTCTTCTGCCTTATCCTTATATCCGTCGTCTACAACCGGACCATTGTCGCTGGATAGAATAATCAGCGTGTTTTCAGTTAGTCCAAGTTGGTCCAATGTTTCCATCAGCTGGCCTACCGTCCAGTCGAATTGGGCGATTGCGTCTCCGCGTAGTCCCATAGGATTCTTTCCACGGTGCGTCATCGCGTAGTCTCATAGGATTCTTTCAAAGGAAGCGGTCATGAGGAAAACGGGGAACGTGTACATCATTGGTCGCAAAATACATAAAGAAAGGCTCGTCTTTATGCTGTTTGATAAAATCGATGGCATGAACGGCGATGGAATCGGCAATGTTCTCATCTTTCCAAAGTGCCTTTCCACCCCCTTTCATAAATCCGATGCGGCTGATGCCATTGACGATGGACATGTCATGTCCGTTGCTGGGATGTAGGTTATACAGTAATTCGGGATTATCTCTTCCGGTCGGTTCTCCTGGAAAGTTCTTGGTGTAACTCACTTCTATAGGATCGGACGGATCATAGTTGGCTACCTTGCCGTTTTCTATAAATACACAAGGTACACGGTCGGCTGTAGCGGCCATGATATAGTGATAGTCAAAGCCTAAGTCACCCAAAGCGGCTGGTAAAGGAGCATTCCAATCCTGTCCGCCTGTCTTGTCTCCTAGTCCCAGATGCCATTTGCCGATAGCGGCTGTAGCATATCCGGCACTTTTAAACATATCTGCCATGGTGTATTGTTCGGGACGGATAATCATTTTTACATCTCCTGCGGCAATATCCGTATCCGGTCTGCGCCATGCATATTCTCCTGTCAGCAAGGAGTAGCGGGATGGGGTGCTGGTAGCGGCTACAGTATGTGCATTAGTAAAACGGATGCCTTCCGATGCCAGTTTGTCAACATGGGGAGTTTCTACATTCTTGGCTCCGTAACATTTTAAATCTCCATATCCCAGATCATCTGCCAGAATAACGATAACATTGGGCTTTTTCGGGTCTTGCGTACTGTTTTTTTGAACGGTTTCTGCTGTTGCAGAGTTACAAGCGGCTAATGAGGCAAGTAAGGATATGCCTGCATAATTTCTACTTTTCATCTCTATTTATTTAAGGTTTGATTCGGATACATCTCTATTTTCACTTTCCGGTTTCTCGACCTGAAGGTGAAAAACGACGGAAAGTTATCAAGAAAATCTTGAAGCAGCAAAAAAGAGGGCCGAAATATGATTTGAAAGTGTCTGGAATTAGATGATAATGCCCCCACCCAGTACTACATCATCCCTATAAAAAGCGGCTGCTTGTCCCGGGGCAATGGCTGTCAGTGGCTCATGCAGTTGTACATGCAGGGTGTTATCCGGTTGCAGGGTTACTGTGCAGCGGTTTGCTTGTTTCCGATAGCGTATTTTGACGATGATGTCGTCCTTATTTAGTAATAAAGCGGGATTGGTGATGCTCCATTCTTTCAGTCTCATTTCTGTTTTTTCCAGTGCTTTCAAGTCGCTCAGTATGACTTTGTTTTCTGCCGGAATGATTTCTTTGACAAAGACAGCTCGGTTAAGATCTATGTCCAATCCTCTCCGCTGGCCGATGGTATAGAAAGGATAACCTTTGTGCCGTGCGATAAAATTCCCCATTTCATCGAAGAATTTACCCGGTAGGATACTTCCTTCAGGCAATTCCTTATGCAGGAATGTGCGGTAGTCCATGGGGCAGAAGCAGACTCCCAGACTGTCCCGTTTATGGGCGGCTTTCAGAAAACCACGCTCTGCCGCGATCTCACGGACACGGGCTTTAGTCAGGTTGCCCATAGGGAGAAGCATACGTTGCAGGATTTCTTGTGGCAGCCCCCATAGGAAAAAGGATTGGTCTTTATCCGGGTCGGCACCGGTAGTGATGTGATAGTATCCATTGATGAGGCGTCGGCGTACATAATGTCCTGTAGCGAAGTGATAGATCCCCATTTCATCGGATATTCTCTTCAAAAGAGGCCATTTCAGGTAGTTGTTGCATAAAGTACAGGGAACCGGGGTATGACCTGCCATATATTCGTTGATGAAATAGTCAATGATGGTTTTCCGGAAGGTGCCACGAACATCGTATGTGAGATGGGGGATGCCCAGACGTTCACATAAAGTGCGGGCATCCTCCAGATACTCTGTATCATTTCCTTTTTCATAAAAACGGAAGGTGATGCCGGTTACCTCGTATCCTGCATCCTGCAATAGAAGGGCGGCTACGGAACTGTCTGTTCCTCCGCTCATGCCTAGTAGGACTTTATCATTGGGTTCTGCTTCTTTCATCTTTATAGCAGTTTTGTGAGGATAGATGCTGGGATATCCATTTTGGAGAAGGCAAATAGTTTCTTTCCCAAATCTTTCAAAGAGGCTCCGATGTGATATACGTCGGATTGGTCTATAATAAGAAAACGGTCATGTGCCTGGCGGTAGGTTCTTATGTTTATAGGAGGATATTGATTGTTGTGTCGGGTAAGGTCTAGTTGAAGTTGCGGTGTGATTCGTTGTGTATAGATGGTGGCATCTACTCCTGTTGTGCGTTTGGAAAGCATGAGAAGTGTGTTTTCATCTATATAGTTGTCTATCAGGATAAGGGAATTCTTGGCGGATTTGATAAGGTTTGTGGCGAAAGCGTATGCGTCGAAAATCTGTCCGTCAAAGAAAATTCCTTCGACCGGAGGAAGAGAGGTGCGGACAAAAAAATCTACTTTCTCATTTAATCTGGTCAGTTGCATATCATAAGAAAGAAACTTTGCATCCACCCTTTGTTCAAGGTTGCTGATGCGTTGGTTGATGACATGACCTTTTAATAAATAATCTTTTAAAACTTGGCTTGCCCAACGGCGGAACAAAGTGGCATTTTTGCTGTTGACACGATAGCCTACAGAAATGATAGCGTCCAAATTGTATGTTTTGGTTTTGTATGACTTGCCATCCGAGGCAGTTAGTTCCAAAATGGAACATACTGAGTTTTCGTTCAACTCGCCGCTTTGGAATATATTCTTAAGATGTTTGGTAATAGCTTGGCGTTTGGTCTCAAATAATTCTGCAATTTGTGCCTGAGTCAGCCACACTGTTTCATCTTCAATGCGCACTTCCATCCTCACCGATTCATCCGGCTGGTAGAGTATGATTTCTCCTTGTTGTTCCATGTGTTCGATTTTTGGGGTACAAAGCTAGCAAATATAAATCAGACTGATCTTGCTTTCAGGCTATAATTGAAATGTAGGATGGGAAATGAAACTCCGATGACAATCTATATGATAGCGCCATCGGAGTTCTGACACACTCTTCTTATTAAGGAAGGAATGCTTGCGATATTTTTATTTTATCGGCATCAATGTGAATCCCCAATGATATTCCTTATTGGCGGGCAGGGTATGTTCCGGCAGCGGGCGGTCTCCCCAGCTGTCATAACCGGCTACACCTTGCTGTTTCATATCAATACATACTTCAACGAAATTACGTGGAGTGATATCGTTGACGTGGGTCATGCGGCGTATTACATTTTTAGCCTTTGCCTCGTCGTGGTTGGCAATCTCTTCGGGGGTGAAATTAGTCCACTGGCGAGGACGGTTAATGGCTTCTTCCGAATCAAAGTCCTCTACAGAATTGCGCAGTGCATTGAAACCGATGGTATTGTCAGCGCGTATTAACAGACCTTTTCCGCCTTTACGGCTCAGTTCCACCCAACGGGTGTCGGTGCGGTGTCCGTTTTCTTGCGGACGGACGTAGTTGTTGGTGTACATCTGGTCGGCTGTGGTGCGGTAGAGGTCGACGAAACTACTTGCATTACGGTCGATGTAGTTTTCACCCGGTCCGCGGCCGAAATATTCTACCTGATTCATATCCGATGGCAAGCGGAAACGTACGCCGATACGTGGTACGTTCAGTTTGGAAGAGGCCAGACGCTGGGCATCCTGTCCCGGTGTGAAGGTGGCCATCAGAGTTGCTTCTGACACTTCGGTACTGGCGGCTTTCATATCCGTAGAAGTAAAGGTAATATCTGCATGAACCACTCCGTCAGGATAAATGGTATATTTCATGATATACAGGTTACCTGCTGCCAGTAAATAGTTGGCTGTTAATATAGTCTTGTTGCCGTCTGTTTCTGTAGTGACATCCGCTACATTGAAGTTCTTGCTGGACTGTTTCCATATTTGCTCGCGCTTAGGCCCACCGTTACCATAATCATTGTCTGTCGGTGCGCGCCAGAAGTTAGGTTGAATACCAAAGCCTTCAGCGAAATATTCTGTACCGTTTACTTTGTATGAGGACACTAGTCCGCTTTTCTTGTTGAAAACAAACTGCATACGTGATGATAATACGGTGATGACGTCACCATCCGTGCTGACGGTAGTCTTACCGCTTGCTTTATGTTCGGCTATAGCCAATGGTTCTATGGGCAGGCGGAATTGTTCGGAAGCAATATCGTGCCCTGCAGGAATCAAGGGTTCCGGCTCTGTGGTGGTAACTACAAAATTTACAAAATATTCTGTGCCAGCCTTGGGCTTCAATCCGTTGAGGTTGATGTCCAGTTCTTTGGAGCTTTGCGGTTCGATATCTAATGATACTTTTCCGCCTTTAATTGTTTTTCCGTTTGCCTTTACGGTATAACTGATCATATACTTCTTCAAGTTGGTGAAGTAGAAACGGTTCTTTACCAGGAATTTGCCGGCAGCCGGGTCGATGGCTTCAAAACCTACATTCTGATGTGCATATTTCACTTCTGTCATGGCCGGATGCGGAGTACGGTCCGGAGCTACGATTCCATTGCATAGGAAGTTTCCGTCGCTGGGTGCATTGGTCCCGTAATCACCTCCGTAGGTCCAGTAGGTACGTCCATTTTCGTCTTTTTCCAGAATACCTTGGTCTACCCAGTCCCAAATGTAACCACCTTGCAAGTTCGGGTACTTGTAGATCGCTCTCCATTGTGCTGCCAGATTACCATTGGAATTGCCCATAGCGTGTGAATATTCGGATGGCGCAATGGGACGGTCGCTGCCTTTTTTGCCTATTTCTTCCAGCCAGGCGGCACTAGGGTATTGGGGTACATACATATCTGTGTTCCATTCCCAAAGGGCGCGTTCATAATTTACAGGACGGTTCATCCCTTTTACTTCGCGTTCTTTCAGCCATAAATAGGTCTGATAGAAATTATAACCGTTTCCAGCTTCGTTTCCTAATGACCAAATGGCTACAGAGGGATGGTTTTTGTTACGCTCGTACATATTAATGGTACGGTCCATGTGCGGCTTCAGCCATTCGGGATTGTTGCCCAATGTTCCGCCTCGGCTTAAGTTGTAATACATACCGTGGCTTTCGATATTGGCTTCATCATATACATAGATGCCATATTCATCACACAATTCATAGAACTTGCGGTCTTGCGGATAGTGGCAGAGACGTACACTGTTGATGTTGTTCTGTTTCATCAGGGTGAAGTCCTTGCGCATCAGCTCTTCGGGAACATAATGTCCTGTTTCGGGATTATGCTCGTGTATGTTTACGCCTTTCAGCTAGATGGGGTGTCCGTAGATGAACACGCATCCGTTGATGAACAAGCAAATGTATGGTTTGCCGTTTTCGGCTATCTGATCGGTTGGTTTGATCTCGAAACGGCGGAAACCTACCGTATAAGGAATGATCTCGCTTGTTTTTTCTCCGTCTTTCAGAGATATCAGTAACCGGTACAGGTTAGGGTGTTCTGATGTCCAGGTCTTGACGTTGCTGAGGGTGGCTTCAAAAGAGATACTCTTCTGCCCGTCCGCTGTAACAGGACAGGGGGTGTTACCTTCTGCCACCACTTTCTTTGCGGCATCCAGCAATTCGTATGCTACGGTTACCTCTTTGTTGCCTGCTGTATGGTTGGTTACGTCTACATCCAGTTTGAAGATACCATTTTTATAGGTGTCGTCCAGCGTAGACATCACGTTGAAATCTTTGATGTGAGTTTTGGGCTGTGAGAACAGAAATACATCACGTTCCATCCCGGAACTGCGCCTAAAAACCTGGCATTCC
>ENA-ORKQ01000199-ORKQ01000199.1-human-gut-metagenome-genome-assembly--contig:-NODE-199-length-12556-cov-4.27886_pt1 | contig 12556 bp, 8 predicted proteins | sample MGYA00243060_ERZ508809 | MGnify/ENA primary metagenome ERZ508809 (study PRJEB26277, sample SAMN04329829) | human gut metagenome | biome: human-associated habitat | host: Homo sapiens | place: USA... | reverse complement strand
CACTTTTTGGGCATCCACGGAAAGTCCCCAGCAATACCAACTGTTCGATCCCATCGAAGGGGTCAAGGCTATCTCACCGCCCACCTTGACCGTCACTTCCTTTTCGGCAGTTCCCTTGCTGTTGGTTGCCTTCAGTAAAACATTATAATCACCTTCCTTCATTGCCTTACCCGTAAAACGGCCTGTCTTCTCGTCCAGTCTGACTCCTTCCGGAAGCCCCTTTGCCTCAAAGATCATCGGACGGTCACCTGTAGCCATTATGGACCACAAGAAAGGACTGCCCGGACGTACACCAAAAACCAGCGGGTTATTGATAACCGGAACCTCAGGAGCCGGCGGAGTCAAAATATACTTTTCTTTAGCGATGGGTTTTGCCCAAGCACGAACAGGCTTCACATCACCGCGAGTTTCTATCTTAACATTCAGCCAGTCCGCATGGTCATACATGATACCATCACCACACTCCTCTACAAGAAGCAAGACTTTATCGACACCCTTCAGACTCACATTGAATTCTTTAACGGGATCCCCTTTCTTCATGACCCCTCTTTTCCAAAGTTCCTTTTGAGCACCGACTATTTTAAATTGAAGCTTGCCGGCAAACCTATTGATATCGTCGGCACCAGCAAGTCCGGAAATAGACACAGCCTCACTCTTCAAGTCATACAGTATACGACTGATAGAATGTGCCCCCAAACCGCGCTCATAAACGATACCATTGACTGTCAATGGTGTAAGCACGACCGAACGGTTTATCTCAACAGTTCCCCAATCCTGCACATAGCATGAGTCTTGGCCAAGTTCATCCAGCCACACCTCTTTGACCGGAGCAGTATTACAAGACTGCAGGGCATATCCTCCTATGGCTAAAACAGCCCACACAGCCATACATCCTTTCAAATTCATATTGTTTATCAGATTTAGTAAATAGTATTACAAAACAAATTATATCAAAATATAAATGAGGACAGCAATATATATTACCTAATTACCGTCCTCACTACAAAATACAGATCAATCCCCTTTTTTGCAAATACGAATATTATCGAAAGCAAAATTGCGGGCTATTTCAGGATCTATTTTCAGAAGCATATTAAAATTAGTGTATGAACCCGGATAATAGTCTGGATAATCCACAGATTGGAATACATTCCACGGTAATGTAATGGTCTCCCACCGATTAAAGTTCTGGACATTGAAATCTGTTGCAATCCAATCACAAGGAGCTGCCGCCCAATAATGATAAATACTGAAACTTATTTTATCCTTGATGAACTGATTGGATGTACGGAACTCACATTTCACCACATAATCCTTGCATGACTCAAGTCCCAGCATATCCTCCGTATATTCAATGCCACCCCTTTCTGCAATATACCACCACCAAGGATCTACATATACAGAATTTTCATCAATTCTCAAAAAATTTCCGCTCAAACGCTGCGGATCCTTCTCATCGGTCACAACATTGGCTACATCGCTTGGCAACAGTTCATCAATATACATGATCATGAATTCTCGGTCATAATATCGTCCCGGACAGACCGCTTCTACATTGTGCTTCAATCCCTTGACCTTGACACGGATATTCTTGTCCACATCAACCGGCACCTTGGCTGTCAGATAATTATTAGCAGACCGTATAACAGGGGAAACCTTTCCATTGAAATCAACAACCGCATTCAGTGAATCGATTTCATACAAATTGAAAAAATCTCCATAAATCATAATAGTATCGCCCGGTTTGGTATACTCATTGAACATACGCGTCAGTTTCAAATCGGGAGCCAAAGTCTTGAAAGGAAGTTCAAAACAGCCCGTTGAATTATAAATATAGATTTTATTGGTCTTATTAGTCGCCAATTTCACAGGAATTTTCATGAACAGAATGCTATTCTCGGTATATACCTCCTGCATATCAACCTTGACATCATCAATCAAAATAGAATCAATATTATGGGTGTCCAAACCTGTTCCATGGACAGCTATAAAATCACCCAAAGCAGCTTCAACAATCACTTTATCTAAATCTGCAATGGTAGTTATACTGGCCAATTTTATAGGAATAGCCGTTTCATCGTCATCAGAACAAGAAGTCCAAGACATTCCTATAAGAAGGGCACAAACAAAGTACATCTCCTTTAAACTTATTATCTTTTTCATTGTATTCTCCATTAATAATTAAACAATTACCATCCAGGATTATTTTTCTCAATATAAGGATTACCGTTAATTTCATCGGGTGGAAGAGGCATAAGCCAGTGTTTTTCTTCACGTCTCTTCAAATTACCATTCTCATCCATTCCAATGGCGTTCATTACAGGCAGATAAATACCCCAGCGGATCAAATCTGTACGGCGATTGCCCTCCACCGCAAACTCTTTAGCACGCTCTTCGAGGATAAACGAACGGAAAGTTTCCTTATCAAACGGCTTTTTCTTATGACGTTCACTCACCAATGTACTATTATTGCGCCTATTCAACATTTCCATCTTGGAGAATGCATCTTGAGTAGGGCCGTTCAATTCATTATCAGCTTCTGCATAAAGGAGCAACACTTCAGCATAACGCAAAAACGGCCAATTATAGTCTTTACGTGTACCATCAATTGTGCCCGTTACAGCCGTAAATTTAGTGAAACGAGAGCCAAAATATGCGCCATAAGCAGGCTGGTCTGTTTTCTGATAAGGCTCGATGCCTTCATATGGTGCTTCTTCACGATTCACATAGACACTATCTCTTAACGGATAGTAATACCAAGTATAAACTCCAGTTTCTGAATTGTAAGAACCAGGATAACGGTGTAGGATTCCCCAGGTAATGCGTTCATCATCCCAATCATCAAACATTTGTAGCCAATGGTCACGGTAGGTATAATACCCTTTACCCATCGTGCCATCATCATCCCAATACCCATAATAAGATTCACTTAAATAATTTCCAGACAAATTGTCTCCATCAGGATAAGTCTGAAGACAGAACAAGAATTCTGGACCATTCTTATTGGAAAGAGCCCACAAGTCTTTCTGGCTGGCAGCCAATGTACACTCACCTTCTGTTATTACCTCACCCGCCTTTTCTTTCGCCAATCTATAATATTCTTGTGAATCAAACTCCTCATAACCAGGAAGACGAATCTTATCATGCCAAATTTCCTGAGGCATTAGAGCAGACTCTGTACCATCAGGATTAGTCACTTTGCCGGGACCACCTTTGACCATAACCCTGCCACTCTCCATTGAAGCAGAACCAATCGTCGCATACACTAAAGCCAACAGTGATTTAGCAGAGGCACGAAAAACATGCCCTTTCTGATAATTGGCATCCGTACGAGGCATAAGCAAAGTTTCGGCTTCTTTTAGATTTGCAATAATATCTTCATATACCTCCTTAACAGAGGCTCTAGGCTGGTAAGTATCATTTCCCTCATTAATAGACGTTTTAAATATTGGAATAGGACCAAAGCGACGTACCAGCTCAAATTCGGCCCACGCTTTAAGGAACCGAAGTTCACCAAGAGCATTATTCTTCTCCTTTTCAGCCACATTAGTCATCGTACTTATCAAATAGTAATGATAGTTAGCACGATGAATGGCAGTCGAATAATATTCAAAAAGGTTATTAATACTACCATTGTTATAAAAGTTACCAGTTCCGGTTTCTTTAAAAGCCCAACCAGGACCTGTCTGATAATCATTATCATAATTAACCGCAGAGTCATAACTACCCCACTCAAACAACCAAGCCAATGGCTGATAAGCACCATTCACCAGCAGTTCATATTCACCGTCAGCAGCAAGATCCTCACCTGAAATAAATGTATATACTTCTTCATCCAATGAACAAGAAGTCATCAACATGGAACCCAAGCCCAATGTCATTAAAATATTCTTGATTTTCATACTAACATCAATTATTTAAAATCCAATTTGAATACCAAAGTTGAATGTGCGAGCACTCGGATAGGAAGCCATATCCACACCTCTACGTTTAGGGTCACTACCAAAAGAGTTCACATCAGGATCCATCCAACTATAACCAGAGATAGTGAACAAATTTGAGACACTGACTGCCAGATTGATACTTTCCACAAATTTGATAGGATGGCGGAAACGATAACTTAAGCTGACATTCTTACAACGTAGATAAGAACCGTCCTCAATGTAACGGTCAGAGGCCTTCATTGCACGTGTGCTGGTTCTACTGGCTCGTGGCCATTTAGCATTTGCCCTATTCTCTGCGGTCCAACGATTATTGTAAATAAAATAAGGCATATTATCCACACTGGCCATATCAAACTTCTTAAGATTGACATTAAGAATATCATTACCTTGTGTTCCCTGCAAAAAGAAACTGAATGTCCAGTTTTTCCATTCCAATGTAATGGTTATACCATATTGGAAATCGGGATTGGTGTCACCAATTATCTGGCGATCACGGTTGTCAATCACAGGATCCTCATCAAAATTCTTATATTTGACCTCCCCTACCATGCTCTTTACCTTAGAATCCGTTTCATTCCTATAATAAGGATCCGCACGTACCTCAGCCTCATTATCATAAAATCCATCTTCAACATAACCATACAACGTACCAATAGGCTCACCATTACGTACCAAAAACATATTTTCAATCCCCCAAGCAACATCCGAGTATTGATCTGAATCCAAGCCACCTACTTTATTGCGGTTAAAAGATATGTTAGCATCAATGCTCCACAAAAAATTGCGTACTTTGACAGGAATAAAATGTCCGGAAATTTCCAGACCTTTATTCGTCACATTCCCATAATTGGCCTGTATACGACTGAACCCGGAACTCATGGGGATAAGCTTGTCAAGCAACAAATCCTTTGTTTTCTAATAATAAGCGTCGACCGTCAAGTTTACACGACAATTCAAGAAAGCAATATCTAAACCCACATCGAACTGGTTGGTCGTCTCCCACTTCAAAAGAGTTGCAGCCGGACCGCCCCAACGGTCCTCAGCCATACCGCTCTGTAAAGAACCGCCCATGCCATAATCAGAAGTTACAAAGCGAGAACGGGTAGCATATGCACTGACACCTTGCCCTCCTGTCTGACCGGCACTGACACGCAGCTTTAAATTATCAAAAAAATTCAACCTTTTCAGAAAAGCTTCATCAGAAAGACGCCACGCAATGGCACCAGAATAGAAATTATCCCAACGATGTGATTCCGACAGTTTGCTAGATCCGTCACGGCGCATTGAAAATGTAAACAAATAACGGTCCAATAAATTATAATTAGCCCTAAACAAATAGGACATCAACTGAGATTTCCCTCTACTGCTCTCAATCCGGCGATCTTTAATACCGGCTTGAATCACATTGTCTTCATTCATGTCATTAGGGAAATTGGATGCCGCCATCCATTTACTGTGCCACATATATTTTTCATAAGTCATACCAAACATGGCATTAACAGCATGGATTCCAATTTTTTTATCAAAAGTCAATAGAGACTCTGTCGTGATACTTTCATAGGCGTCATCGGATTTCGTCGCATATCCATTAGTAGGAGAGATTCCGGAACCGGTCCAACGATTATTATAGGTATTACGTTCATAGTAACTGTAACCATAACCAAATTTTTGACGATATCTCAGCCAGTCAGTAAACTTCAGTTCACCAAAACTGGAAATAAAAACATTAAGTGTCTCCTGAATGTTCTTTTCCGTGTGTACAGTCAGATAGGGATTGGCTAAACCGGTAGAAAAATCTTCTGAGAAGCCTGAGTCTTTATCCGGATCAAACACAGGACGGGTCGGGTTGAATGAAATGGCAGCAGGAATCACACCATAAGTTTCACTATTAGTACGGGCAAAACGATTATCCGCTGTTGCGAAACTGATATTAGTACCTAACTCTAAAAAATCATTGATTTTACGGTTATTGTTAGCTCTTGCCGTATAACGCCTATAGTAAGAATTCACAATTACACCTTGCTGATCTGTATACCCGCCAGAATACATGTAGCTGCCTTTCTTATCACCACCTGATACGGTAACATTGTAATCCTGGCTAATTGCAGTCTGAAAGATCTGGTCTTGCCAGTTGGTTCCATAGAACATCTTTCCTTTATAATCAAAACCATTGCGGTAATCCCAAGGGCTGGGCTTATATTCCTTACCTACTACCACCATCTCACCTGTGATGGGATCGGGTTCCTTTATTTCAGACCAATATCCCTGCAATGGATATTCCAAAGAACTGTCAGCCTCCGAATAACCGTCATACAACAGCCCGTTCGTGATTCGTTCATTACGATATAAGGCATAGTCACATGCGTCAAGCACATCTATTCTCTTAACGGGATTGGAAATACTGAGATTGGCAGAGAGTTGAACTTTAGTCTTTCCCTCAGAACCTGATTTGGTAGTAATCAAAACAACCCCATTGGCTGCACGGGAACCATAAATGGCAGTAGCCGAAGCGTCCTTCAAAACCTCAATGGAGAGAATGTCCTGCGGACTGATGGTACTCAAGGGGTTATTACTTTGCTTCATGCCAAAGTCTGTAGAACGCCCTTCTCCCATGGAATACGGCATGCCGTCAACCACATACAAAGGTTCCGTACTGGTAGTAAATGAATTCGCACCACGGATCTGGATATTGATACCCGCACCAGGAGCACCGTCTGATTGAGACACATTTACACCTGCCATTTTTCCTTGCAGACCCTGGTTTATGCTCACAGGGTTGGTTTTTAGCAAGTCCTCACTTTTCAAGGATGATACAGCACCTGTAAGGTCACGTTTTTTCACACTGCCATAACCAATGACTACTGTTTCTTCCAGCATCTGGCTGTCCTCCGACAATGTCACGTTGACCGTATTTCTGCCCTTCACTGCGACCTCCTGTGTCCTGTAACCTATATAAGAGAATATCAATGTCGCATTTTTTGAGACACTGATCACATAGCGTCCATCGGCATTCGTGATAGTACCGTTCCTCTTGTCATTCTTGACACGCACGGTAACACCGATAACCGGTTCGCCCAGTTCGTCCAGAACAACTCCTGTTACTTTAGAAGCCTGGAACACCTCTGTGGTTTCGGCCTTCAGCCCGTTCGGCACAACCATCAGGACAACCAACAGTATGCCAACAATACATTTCATTGATGTGTGTAATCTTTTCATAGATTTTCTATTGATTAAATAATTAAATGAAGTTTTTCAATGCATTCAATGTCCGATTCCCATCTGTCAAGGATACGGCTCCATATAAACTAAACTCTAACAGCCCTAAACTACTTTAAAGACGGACAAACACATTAATACGATGGTACGAACTCACGCTTGGGCGGCTTCACTCCCCTATGATCCCCACGTAATAATCCCATTGCAATATCCTCTATCTGATTACTGGATTAATAAATATCTCATCCATATATACATTTTCCAAAGCATCAAAAGCAATCTTCACATAGCGCGCCCTTTCATCCAGATTCTCGAAGAACACCCCGTCAATCCAAGCATCATGCTTGTTGTTAGGAAAATACGGAGCATCCTTTATTGAAGCCAGATTATAAGTCTGGCCATCTTGAGAAGTGTAAACATAAACCTTCAAAGGAGCACCTATCTTTTCCTGATTATAGTTCAAAGTACGTACCAGCACCTTTCGAAGCGAAGTATTCTTTTGCAACTCTATCACTCCCTCATGATGACCTTTTTCATACCTTACCCATCGTCTGTCTCCACTATCCTCTTCGGCTACCCGACCATCTGCCAGTGCCTTCATGTCAGCCTTGCCAATCATTTCGGGGGTAGCAGAATTGCCCAATGCCTCAAGCAAAGCCGCTTCAAACAATTTCCAAAAAATGTCCCCTTCTTTCCATGCCATATAATTGTTGTACAAATCATTAGACCAAACCGGATGCCCCAATTGGTAGGAGGACTTCGGATCTTCAATAATTCCACCGAACATGAACGAAATAATCCTATCAACACCGGCTGCAGAAGCCGCTGCCTGCTGTGACAGCAAACGGGGATAAGCAGCCGGAATCAAAGCAGACTGGCGGTCATTGGTTCCTTCCTCCCAAGTAAAGGTCTCGCAGTTAGCCCACATCTCAATATTCAGACGGTTGTGTATATCGCGCATCCTTTGCCAGTTCTTTTTCAAACGAGGAAGGGTAAACTTGTCACGCACACATCCCACCTCATCTTGATAGGCAATGATATCCACTTTCAACTTTGCCATCTGCTTCTCAAAATCAGGATGGTCGAATTCAGACAAGCCAATCCCGTACGGAGATATCAAGGTCTTCTTTCCGGGAGTCAAGGACTTAGCCTTCTCTGTCAGTGTATTTACTGACTGCACAGCATGCTCTGCAAAAATGGGGCAAATACAATCTTCAACCGGAAGATACCAGCCATAGAAAGCCTTATGATTTTTATAGAGAGACGCAAGTACTTCCATAATCTGAAGCTGGCGCTCCCTTATTGCCGGATCAAGCAGGTTGTCATCCTGGTCTTTTGCCCAACCCGTACTCATGAATACCTTCATATCATGTCTGGCCGCCTCGTCAAGAATCGCGTCAACGGGGCTTTGCAATTTATCATTATATACCCACGGCATCAACTTTGACGGATAATACGCTTTCCCTTCATTGGCAACCTCCATAAACACCAAATATTCAATCCCCATATTGGCCAATTCACGCACTTTAGCAGTCCATAATTTAGGATCCGTATTATCAAAATGTTGTGGATTAGTATACTTATTCCGTACGTCCTTGTAGGCCAAATTAATCCACGTACCTGTAATAGGCTGTATCACAGAAACCGATTTGACCATTTTTTCTTTTCGAGATTCGTCAGAGCCATTATTTCCTGCCCATACAGAAATTATTGGTAATGCAGCCAACAATCCCAACAGCCCCCACATTTTCATTTGTTTTTTTTGTCTCATAGTATATTATTTAAAAATAAAAAATTTAATTACAACAAGATACAATTATAAACCACAAGCCTGAAAGGAAAAGTACCAGCATAACCACAAGCAGCAAATTTATTAGCTTAGATGCGCCCTTGAATTCTTTCCAGATAAAAATCCCCCATAAGGCAGCAACCATAGTGGCACCTTGTCCCAAAGCATAGGAGACAGCCGCACCAGCTTTTCCCGCAGCAATATAACTACAAGCAGTCCCCAATGCCCAGATAGCCCCTCCCAGAATTCCAACCAGATGCGTCTTCATATTTCCACTGAAATAGTCACTATACGCCATCGGTTTGCCGACAAAGGGGTTCTTCATGACTAATGTATTGAAGAAGAAGTTGCTGACAAAAATACCCACTGCAAATACAAACAATGCTGAATAAGGAGTCATCATACCCGCAGTCGGCGCTTCCAGGATTTCTAAATCCATAGCAGCCGCTACAAAACGATAGAAAAATGCCATCAATATGCCTGCACACACGGCTATGATAATCCCCTTTTTCCTCATTGCCTGGTCTGTTCCTCCTTTAGCAACTTTACCGGAAGCCATACCATTAAAAATAATAGCAAGCACAATCAGAAATACTCCAGAAAACAACACAGTTGCATCGCCTTTAGGGACGCTAAAGTAATTTATAAATACTCCTAATACCAGAGCTAATCCAACGCCTACGGGGAAAGCGACAGACATACCGGCCAATGACATGGAAGAAGACAGCAAGATATTGGATGCATTAAAAATGACACCTCCCAGAAACGCACTCCAGAAGTTTGAAGCATCAACCTGAAGCATATCATTAACAAAAGCTCTACCGGCATCCCCCGCACTCCCCAAAGTAAATCCCCATATCAAAGAGAAAAGAAGAATACCAACAACATAATCCCAATAAAAAAGTTCATATCGCCAGGTTTTCGCTGCCAGCTTTTGGGTATTTCCCCAAGAGCCCCAGCAAAGCATTGTAACCCAACAAAGAGCTACTGCCAATCCATAATTTTCAACTATATACATTACGACTGATTATTTATAGGTTAATTGATTGGGCTGGCCGGAATAAATTACCGCCTCACCTAAATAAACTTGTGCGTCTTTACGAGGATTCAACCATTTTAAAACAACCGTGTGCGCCGCATCAGGCAACTGGTATCTATGAAACAAATCAACCCTCCTATCGTCTATAGAAGTAGATTTTGCAACCGGAAGGTTGGCTGTTTCTACCAAAGAACCATCCACATACATCGCAACACTCGCAATATACGATTCATCAGAACATTTCACATATCCTTTCAAAACAAATCCGTTACCATCAAACATGAACTCTGAAGAATCCTGCAACAAAAAGTTAACAGCCTTCATCTCTACCGGATAATGGCCTTCAAAAGCTTTCTCATACTTTACAGCAACCGGCTGTTGCGTTTTAATAACAACCTGCTCTCCCTGAATAGAGCCTCCTTCCTGCTCTATCACCTCCAAAGCCAGTTTCAAACTTAACTCATAAAGCTTATTCAGCGAAACTTCCGTATAGGCAAATGGGGTGTCCTCTACTTCATAAAGACTTTCTTTCCATAATTCCGGAATATTACTATATCCAAGCATTGTACCCAATATGCCGGCAGCAGTAGCCGCATTGCAATCAGAATCTTGTCCGCAACGTGCCGAAACATCAATTGCCCGATAAAATTCTTTCTTGCCATAAAGCAGCCCTATGGTCACATAGGCACTATTTATCTTTGCATCAATATCAAACGGAACAAAAACACCATCGGGGCAACCCACTTCCGAAGTCCACTTCTTCTGACATTCAAACCAAGTCTGTTTCCAGTCATCAGGGTATTTCCGATACCAACCAATCACATCTTTTATACAAGCATAAAAATCACTTTGCTCGGGAATTGTATTCAATGCCTCTTCTACCACATACTCCATATCGTCTGAAACAAAAGCCATGGAATACAGAGCTCCTACATACACACCACCATACCAGCCGTCGCCATACGTAAAGATATGGCCGATTTTATCTGAAATTTCAGAAGCGGTATTAGGCATGCCCGGTGACATTAGACCTGCAAAATCGGCTTCTATCTGATAGTCAATATCATCTGCATGAGGATTATTCAACCAGTGTCCGGACATGGGGGGCATAATGCCTTGCTTAATATTATACTTCGCAACTTGGTTGGCATGCCACAAAGGAAATCCAGCATCAGCAAACGAAACGGCAAAAGAATCGGCCGGTGCCTCTAAGCCCAAACGGTCGAACACATTCACAAATACAATATCCACATATATATCATCATACAATCCCGGAAATGTATCATAATAATATTTCACCCTATCTTTGGACCATTTTATGGGAGTATAGTCTTGAATCATAGTACCATTATGCAAGAATTCAACCGGTCCTCCATAAGTACAGCCAATAGTTTTTGCCGCCCAACCACCTTTCACTTTATCAGCCAATTGTTTTTTAGTCATAGAGACTTCATCCTGCACAACTGAAGTGGAAGAACCGCAGCCTGCACATAGTACAACGAAAATCCAAATAATAAAAGTTACATTCTTCATATTTATCAATTTTATAGTTGTCATTCAGCCTTTACTTTAGCGGATTCTTTGCCAATCACATTATAAACAGCCACTTCATAAGCATTATCTATTGTTCCTTCTGCATCAACAAAAGTCCTCGGAAGTTGTCCGTCACGTATTTGCAATTTCATAATCAACTGACCATCACGATAGATACTGTATCCGTCAACCGCTTTCACCTCATCAGGTATCCAACTGACTTCGATTCCCTTAGCCACCTTTCGTACAGCGGCACTCTTCACTCTCTCAGGAATATCCATTATAGGCAAACATCCCGTCCGGCAATATTGAAGATATGCCTGATGATACGCCGGATTGACTACAAACGGGCTATTGTAATGATTGTATGCAAAACAAATCAGGTTGCCGACATAACCATTTACAATCTCCAGCTGTTTTTGAACCCTTTCCAAAGGAGCACTAGTCCAAAAGCGCTGATCGAATGTCTCTACATTTCCCCAAAACTTCAGTCCAGGTTTAGTGTTGACAGCCTTCTTCAAACTAGAGAACCATTCCCACAAATTATCCAAATTCAGTCCACCTGCACCCACACAATCCTGAGGAGCGAATATATCTCCCGGACGGAAGTCGGTTTGCGCACAGCCGTTCGTCCGCATCTTTCCAAATTCTTCAGCATTTCCACCCACCTTGTAATTCATAAACGGAGACTACATTAGAGGCATTCCCGGAGCAATCTCGGAAAGATGGTTCAAATTCATATTCAATGCCTCTGCTAAAATTGATTGACGTTCAGAAGTCATACAATTCAAGTTGTCCACCTCCCAAACCCAATACCAGCCATGCATTGCATCCGGATACTTTTCTTTATACAAGGCAACAAGCTCATCTGCCACCTTATTACCCACTTCCATTTGTTCCAGCAACCAGTGAGCATCATAATCCACTTTCCACCAGCGTTCATTAAAGTTTAATCCTACAAATACTTTAATGCCATTTTTTTGTGCACTTTGCAGACACTTTTCAAGCGATCTGCTGCCTTGATTCTTCATCGTC
>ENA-ORKQ01000197-ORKQ01000197.1-human-gut-metagenome-genome-assembly--contig:-NODE-197-length-12650-cov-6.926_pt1 | contig 12650 bp, 11 predicted proteins | sample MGYA00243060_ERZ508809 | MGnify/ENA primary metagenome ERZ508809 (study PRJEB26277, sample SAMN04329829) | human gut metagenome | biome: human-associated habitat | host: Homo sapiens | place: USA... | reverse complement strand
GTCCAATAACTGTTGTGAAGGGACATTGCCCGGACACATGCTTTCAAAAGACGCCGATCGAATCGTACGATTTCTCAAAGTAAGCGGCCCGATGGATGCCGGAGTAAATAGTTTAGAATCTATCATGACTTTTATAATTTTATAGTCTAATCGGTTAATAAACAAAAGGAATCATTCGTTTTCTGCCACCCACAGCCTGTGCTCCAAACTCTTCTCGATAACGATTGCGAATCGAATTGGCACGCGGAGCCAAATTAGCAAATGTCCACAGAACAAATACCCAAGCAGCCGGTGAGCAAGTCAGTACGGCAAAACCTACCCATTCCAATAATTCTCCGAAATAATTACCTGACGTGACATACCGATACATTCCTTTCTGTGGCAAATAATGACGAGTATCGCCCGGTTTACGTAAATGACGGATCACACTGTCCGAATGAATATTAATTCCCATACCTGCAAAAAACAGAACCAGTCCTGCCCAAAAAGAAGAAGTATTAAGCCATGCATCCGAATAAAGGCCTTCGGGAGCAAGATAGAAAAGCCACTAGCCATGCATTAAACCATTCAACACATTGAATACCACTCCCATCAACATAATGGCAATAGGCATCCGGCTCTTTCCTTTCATCAAGAAAGGGAATATAAAGGCACGCTGGAAATAATGCAGTTCAAAGAGTAGGAAAAAGACAAGAGGCACAGCGCTACAACGCACACTGCTATTCCACCATAAATAGAGCATGACGAAAAACACCGGCGCTTCCATCAATATCCAACCTAGTTTATTGTTTAACGAAATTCCCCATTTGGAAGTTTGGAACATACCATAGCCGGCACGTACATAATAAAGGGCTGCAAAAACAACAACCGCTAATGCAGACATTGTCAGAAGTAATAAGTCAAAAGTCTGTTGTTCCATACTCGGTCCTCCTTTTATTAGATTTAGTTAGTCACTAACAAATTTAAAGAAAATTCGAGAGAGGAGAAATATTTTAGATAGTTTTTGTGGAAAAAGACTATAAAATGCGAGAAAGTGACAGTAAAACCATCGATGATATTATTCTTCAGACACGGATAACATGAATTTCACAGAAAAATCCGTGTAAACCCATGTTATCCGTGCTTGCCAATTACCTCTGCTTCAAAGGCACATATTCCAGTTCTTCCAACACATTCTTGTATGCCGGACGAATAATGCGTTTTCCTTCAAAATTCAGCTCCTCATTGCGGTGTGCACACCACCCCACGATACGAGCCATCGCAAACAAAGGTGTAAATATTTCCTGTGGCAGACCAATCATTTCATATACGAAACCTGAATAGAAATCGATATTGCTGGACACCGTCTTGCCGTTATTCTTAATCTTTCCGAACATAGCAATGGCACGTTCCTCCAATAGCTCCAGAAAAGCAAATTCTTCCTCCTTTCCTTTTTCTTTTGCCAAATCACGAGCCAATTCTTTCAACAAGATGGCACGAGGATCGGATATCGTATAGACCGCATGGCCGATACCATAAATCAGACCGGACTTATCATACGCTTCCTTATTCAACATACGGGTAAAGTAAGTATCAATTTCATCCACATTGGTCCAATCCTTAATATTTTCCTGCAAATGATGGAACATATCCGCCACTTGGATATTTGCCCCTCCATGAAGCGGACCTTTCAACGAACCGATACCTGCGGCGATGGCCGAATAAGTATCCGTGCGGCTGGATGAAACTACACGGACGGTAAAAGTAGAGTTATTACCACCTCCGTGTTCAGCCTGAAGTACCAACAGCAAATCAAGCGTGCGCGCATCAAGTTCCGTATAATCCTTTTTCAACATATACAGGAAGTTTTCTGCGATAGACAGTTTTTCACGCGGATGACGGATATGCAACGAACGACCATACGTGGCATGGCGCAACATGTTATAAGCGTATGCAATAATGGTCGGGAACTTGGATATCAAGTCAATACTCTGACGCATCAGGTTATCGCGCGAAGTATCATCCGCCTGCGGGTCATAACGGAACCTTTCAAGCTCGCTACTGGCCAGAATGTTCATAATGTTATTACCCTCCAACTCTATGATAATCATTTTGGTTTTCTGTTCCAACGGGGTATTATCATTAATCAACTCACTGAAAGATGCCAACTCCTCCTTATCAGGCAAATGACCGGACAACAACAGATAAGCCACTTCCTCAAAACCAAAACGTTTCTCCTTAATGATGCTATGTGCCAAATCTTCCAAATCATACCCACGATAGAAAAGTTTGCCGGGGATCGGCTTCAAACCTCCACCGGGAATACGTTCATACCCTACTACGTTACCTATCTTGGTCAACCCTACCAAAACACCAGTGCCGTCCTCGTTACGCAATCCGCGTTTTACATCAAACTTCTTGAACAATTCGTTCTCAATCCGGGTTGCATTCTTCATTTCCTCGGAGAGCTTGTAAATGATATATTCTTTCTTCATATCCGTGAGTTTTTAGGAGTTTATTCTTTCTATTATTTCTTTTGTAAATGCCGACGTGCCAAGCGAGACACCTCCGGGCATAAAACGGGCAAGGTCATGTGTGGCACGTTCCTCGCCAAAACTGGATTCCAAGGCATTCACTATCAGCTCTGCTGCCTTATTCCAACCAAAATGTTCCAACATCATGACAGCCGAGAGGATTAATGAACAAGGATTCACCACATCCTTTCCGGCAATATTGGGAGCCGTACCGTGAGTCGCTTCAAAAATGGCATGACCGGTATTGTAATTGATGTTCGCTCCGGGAGCAATTCCGATGCCGCCTACCATGGCAGCCAACTGATCCGAGATGTAATCTCCGTTCAAATTTAAGGTAGCCACCACCGAATACTCTTCGGGAATCAATAAGGTATTCTGCAAGAATGCATCGGCAATGCAGTCTTTTATCACTAATTTGCCTGACGCAATGGCATCTCCGAACTCACGTTCCGCCAGTTCATACCCCCATTTCTTGAAGCCGCCTTCAGTAAACTTCATAATATTTCCTTTATGCACCAGCGTAACCGACGGCAAGCCATGCTCCAAAGCATATTTGCACGCCGCACGCACCAAACGTTCCGTTCCTTCTCTGGACACAGGTTTTACACCAAACGAAGCACTTTCAGGAAAGCGCACTTTAGCCACTCCCATTTCATCATGCAAAAAACGATAGAACTTCTCAGCTTCCGGTGTTCCGGCTTCCCATTCTATACCTGCATAAATATCCTCCGTATTTTCACGGAAAATATGCATGTCCACTTTTTGCGGCTCCTTCACCGGAGATACCACTCCACGGAACCAGCGTACGGGACGCAAGCATACATACAAATCCAACGTTTGGCGCAAAGCCACATTCAAAGAGCGGATACCACCTCCCACCGGAGTGGTCAACGGCCCCTTAATCCCTACGCCATATTCTTGAAACGCTTTCATTGTCTCATCCGGTAACCAGGAGCCTGTTTCATTAAAAGCACGCTCTCCTGCCAAAACTTCCATCCATTCTATTTCATGTTCATTGCCATACGCCTTCTTCACGGCTGCATTGACTATGGCTTGCATAGCGGGAGTGATTTCCACTCCCACCCCGTCACCTGTAATATAAGGTACTGTCTTTTTCATCTTTTATCTTGCATTTAGAGCAGAGCCGGCACGGAACCAACCTATCTGCTGTTCGTTATAAGTATGCTGTACTTCAAAACTATCCTGAGTGCCATCTTCATGGTGTAAAGTCACAGTCAGATTCCTTCCGGGAGCAAAATCCGCCAATCCGCTGACGGTAATCAAATCATGTTCTTGAATCTTATCGTAGTCCGCTTTGTCTATAAAGGTCACTGCCAACATTCCCTGCTTCTTCAGATTTGTTTCATGGATGCGGGCAAAACTCTTCGCTAGAATAACCTTTACATTCAGGAAACGAGGCTCCATAGCGGCATGTTCACGACTGGAACCTTCACCATAATTTTCCTCTGCAACAACAATGGAGCTGATACCTTCAGCCTTATATTGCTTGGCTGTACCCGACACACCCTCATACGTATTTGTCAAACGGTTCCACACCTTGTTCGTTTCACCATTGAAAGCGTTCACCGCCCCCATCAGCATATTATCCGAAATATTTTCCAGATGACCACGGAAACGCAACCACGGACCTGCCATTGAAATATGGTCTGTGGTACATTTTCCTTGAGCCTTAATCAGTAAAGGCATATCCGTGAAATCCTTTCCATCCCATGCCGGGAACGGAGCCAATAACTGCAAACGTTGTGATTCGGGATTCACCTTAATTTCCACCCGTGCACCGGCAGGAGCCAAATAACCGGGATTTCCCTGAGTAAAACCGGTCGACGGCAATTCATCCCCTTCCGGAACTCTCAGTTTCACCTTCTCACCCTCCTGATTGATCAAAGCATCCTTCAACGGATTGAAACACAAATCACCTGCAATGGTCAGGGCCAGCACCACTTCGGGAGAAGCAACAAACGCATGTGTATTCGGATTACCGTCCGCACGTTTGGCAAAATTACGGTTGAAAGAGGTCACAATCGAGTTCTTGCGGGCCGGATCATCTGTGTGCCGCTTCCATTGTCCGATACAAGGGCCGCAAGCATTGGCCATTATAGTAGCTCCTATTTTCAGAAAAGCATCTATCATGCCGTCACGTTCGGCTGTAGCGCGAATCTGTTCCGATCCCGGATTAACAATCAACGGAGCCGCCACACTCAACTGTTTTTCATCTACCTGTCGGGCAATAGATGCCGCACGGCTTAAATCCTGGTAAGATGAATTGGTACATGAACCAATCAAGCCCACTTCCATTTTACGCGGATAACCATGGGCCAGCACTTTCTCGGCAAACTCTGAAATAGGAGTAGCGGCATCTGGTGTGAACGGACCATTAATATAAGGTTCAAGTTCGGACAAATCAATTTCAATCACCCGGTCATAATAAGCTGACGGATCAGCAACCACTTCTGCATCAGCCTGCAAATCGGCAGACACTGCATCGGCCATTGCAGCTACCTCCTTACGTCCGGTCGCCTCCAGATACACCTTCATCCGTTCGTCATACGGGAAAAGAGAAGTCGTAGCACCCACCTCTGCGCCCATATTACAAATAGTCGCTTTGCCGGTAGCCGAGAGTGAAGCCGTACCTTCTCCAAAATATTCGATAATGGCATTCGTCCCCCCTTTCACAGTCAGAATTCCAGCCAGTTTTAAAATGACATCTTTCGGAGAGGCCCATCCGTTCAACGCACCTTTCAAATGTACTCCGATCAGTTTCGGCATTTTCAGCTCCCACTCCATACCGGTCATGACATCCACCGCATCAGCACCGCCGACTCCGATTGCCACCATTCCCAAACCTCCGGCATTCGGAGTATGGGAATCAGTACCCACCATCATACCTCCGGGGAAAGCATAATTCTCCAGCACTACCTGATGAATGATACCCGCACCCGGCTTCCAGAATCCAATGCCAAAGCGCGAAGACACATCCCTCAGAAAGTCATATACCTCGCGGTTACTTTCTGTTGCTGTCGCAATATCCGGACCGGCACCTTTATATGCTTGGATCAAGTGGTCACAATGCACGGTAGAAGGGACAGCCACAGTCTCCTTACCGGCATTGATAAATTGCAGCAGCGCCATCTGTGCCGTCGCATCCTGCATAGCCACACGGTCGAGTCGGAAATTCACATAATCCTCACCACGTTTGTATTTCTTCAACAGTGCATCATCATACAGATGCGTGTACAGAATCTTTTCTGCCAACGTCAACGGACGCTGCAACACTGCTCTTACCCGCCCTATCTTCTTTTCAAAAGAAGCATAAAAGGCTTTTAACATGTCCAAGTCATATACCATATCCATCACAATTTATAATTATTACAGTTTTAGATTCTTTTTATTTTTGGCAAGATAGAAAAAAGAATTGAATTCTTGTGTAATCTATAATACGTTTAACAAAATAAAACATAAAGTGCTTTTAGAGGGATAATTATTATCTTTGCAATTCTTATAGAAAAAAGAATAAATATGAACCAGCATAAATCCCTCTCTACTATTATTAACAAATTACAACGCAAAGAGTTGTTGCTTCACATGGAATATAATTACGAAAAAGAAACTTTCAAGCAACAAACCGAAGCGATGGGCATCGACCGCAAAGTGAAACGTGGCATGTGCTGGTATCCTGTCAGCACAGGAAGAAGCTATTACAACTCTTTAAACCAACTGGTTATAGAGGTGGAAAGACAGGAGGACAAAGAAATAGAACATGTATTCGAATTCGGACGTCCTGTTTGTTTTTTCACTCAAGACGCCCCGGGAAACATCCATTATTTCAATTTCACAGCCACTGTGAATTATGTGGATGAGGACCGCATGGTCATCGTTCTGCCATCGGCAGACGCTTTACTCAGCATACAGGCAACCGAGCGTCAGTTGGGGGTTCAACTTTATTTTGATGAAACCAGTTACCGACTGATGTTTGAAGCCTTAAGCCAAGTTATTAAAGCAAAAGACAATCGTCTGGCAGAACTACGGGATATTTTCCACGGCACATTAAAAGCACAAACGTTCAGTTTTGGTTTCACTCGTTTCCCGTGGCTGAATAATTCACAAGAAGAGGCTGTGAACAAAGTAATGCATGCAAAAGATGTGGCCATTGTCCACGGCCCTCCCGGAACTGGAAAGACCACCACGCTAGTAGAAGCCATTTATGAAACGCTACACCGGGTAAACAAAGAGATGGTAAGCTCTCAAAGCATTATGTCTCTAGACAGGATTATTGAGATTCTGGTTGACCGGGTCGTTCCAGTTCTTCGTATTGGTAATCCTACCCGTGTCAATGATAAGATGTTATCCTTTACCTACGAACGACGCTTCAAAAGTCATCCGGATTATCCGCAGCTTTGGAGCATCCGAAAGGCCATACGCGAACTCTACAGCCGTTCGCGCAAGGGAGCGGAACGGGAAAATATACGTCTGAAAATTAATTCATTGAAAGACCGGGCCACCGAGCTGGAGATCCGCATCAACGAAGCCTTGTTCAGTGAAGCCCGTGTCATAGCTTGCACATTGGTAAGCTCTGCCAACCGGGTTCTGACAGGGCGTAGATTCGGAACTTTATTTATAGATGAAGCCGCACAAGCATTGGAACCCGCTTGCTGGATCGCCATCCGCAAAGCAGACCGGATAGTCCTGGCAGGAGACCATTGCCAGCTCCCTCCTACCATAAAATGTGTGGAAGCTGCACGAGGCGGATTGGATCAGACTTTGATGCAGGAAATTGTGCAGAACAAACCGGAAACTGTTTCCCTGCTGAAGGTTCAATACAGAATGAATGATGAGATCATGCATTTCTCTTCGGAATGGTTCTATCAAGGGGAATTGAAATCCGCTCCCGAAGTAAAATACCGTGGGATTCTGGATTACGACACTCCTATAGAATGGGTGAATACGGAAGGAATGAACTGCAATGAAGAATTTGTAGGTGAAAGTTTCGGCCGTATCAATAAAGCCGAGGCGGCACTTTCCATTTCCCAACTGACCCATTACATTAATAAAATAGGAAAAGAACGTTTTTTGGAAGAACGGATTGATGTAGGACTGATTTCTCCTTATAAAGCACAAGTACAATATCTCCGCCAACTGATAAAACGGGATGCATTTTTCAAGCCTTACCGACACCTCATCACCATCAATACGGTAGACGGTTTCCAAGGACAGGAACGGGATGTGATCTTAATCAGTCTGGTACGTGCCAATGAAGACGGACAAATCGGTTTTTTGAATGATTTGCGAAGAATGAATGTCGCTATTACACGTGCACGTATGAAACTTATTATATTAGGAGATGCCTCTACGCTGACAAAACACCCGTTTTATAAGAAATTATACGAATATATCCTAGCACTGCAAGAATAAGAAAAAGGAGGACAGAACTCTAATAACACTGTTTTCCAGATTGTCATTAGTTTTGCTCTCCTTAAAGATTTTTTTATTAAAGCACATTCTTCATTCCTCTTTCTGATCCTCCCGTTATCGAAATAAACAATATTCAGAATCACAAAAGGACAGAAGATCTCAGTTGTGGTATAATTTCAAATAATTATTAAGACAATTTACTCATAAACTTCTCCTTGTCCACAATATAACGTACATGTGTACCTTCCCCAATCACACCCTTGCTATCTTGTGCCCGCACTTCAAAAGTAAGTTATCTGCCTTCTACCTCTTTTAATACGGCAGTAGCCGAAACCGTATCTCCCACAGCCGAGGGCTTGATATGAGTAGTGTTCATCATGGCTCCTACTGTAGTAGAACCTTCGGGCAAACCGCCTGCCACCGCATTCATGGCAGCATTTTCCATCAACGCTACCATAGCGGGAGTAGCAAACACATTCAAATCGCCACTACCCATAGTGGCAGCTACATTTTCTTTTGAAACGACAACAGTCGAAGTATAAGTTAATCCTGTTTCCATCATGCTATTTTTTATTCTAAATGCAAATGTAACTGAATATCATATATCATACAAATCTATTTTTCCATATTCATCTTTTACCCTCTCATCAAAATCACAAAAATATGTATAACAGAAATACAAATTCCACACTCCAACTGCCTGCCACAAAAGTCATAATATTTGAGAACAAAAAAGCTGTCTGGCCCTAGTAAACAACCACCTGATTACCTAGCATAAGTCTATGGGATAATAAAATTATAACCAAGTACCGTCCTTATCTACCTTTGCTTTAAACTCTTTACCTGTCTGTTTGTTTTCCAAATCAAGTATATACCATTCATTATCAGGTGTCACTACATAATCAGCATCATCTATCACATAGTCTGAATATTTTTCCATAACCGATTTTTTTACCGCTTCCGGTAAATTTGCCACCTGTACATCCCAGCACGTTCCCATCCTATCGTTACGCTCATTGAAATAAACCTCTTGATCTTTGTTTTCATCTAAAATAGTAACTTCCTGCAAACCTTTCTCACGTTCTATTTCCACAATTGTCGCATTAGGATATTTCTGCTTGACAATAGCTATAATGCCATTTGCATCAGGCTGCGGCAAATAATCATCATAATCTTCTTCGTATCCGGTATCTACAACAGTTTTTACCAATATGCCTGTAGACGAATAAAACAAATCCAGCTCAGACTCTCCTTTTTCTACCTCAATGACATAAAGAGTTTCCATTCCCTCACGAGTCAACTTATCCACATCATCCACCCGCCAATCAGCATATTTGCTTGCTTTATGGGCAGTAAGTATAGGTTCGGGAAGATTTTCATAACGAACATCTGTTTCTGTCATATACCAGGCAGCCGATAACGGATTGAACCATGCAGAATGCTCCCCACCATCCCAATTAAAATCTACTACAGCATAATCACCTTTCAGCTCCCATTCCACGTCTTTAGCTTGCGGATATTTTGCATTAAATGCAGCCTGTACTTCTTTTGAAACCAAATGTGTGTTTTCAGGAACATCGCTATTGTCATCATCACTACAACCACTAAAAGTTAGTGCAGCAGAAGCTGCAAAAAATAAAAATAACATCCAATTCTTTTTCATAATCACATTGTTTTATAGTATCTTTTTGATGCAAAATTCTTATAGGATTCTGAAAAGAAACTGAAATCATAAAAAAAGTTCAAAAGACATTCGTCAAACAGCAAATAACAGAAAAGCCATACCTAATAGCCCACTTGCACTGAAATGACCTTGAAGCCCCCGATATCTACTTTTAAATTCTTATAAAAGAAGAACTAATAAAGACAAAACAAAATCTCTTCCGAGGTTTTTATTACCTTTGCAATCCTATTTGAACAGAAACGAAAAAAATATGATAGTTTGTATTGCCGAAAAACCTTCCGTAGCCCGTGACATAGCGGATGTACTGGGAGCAAAAAACAAAAAAGACGGATATATAGAAGGAAACGGATATCAGGTTACCTGGACATTCGGACACCTCTGTACTTTGAAGGAGCCTCATGAATACACTCCCTCATGGAAAGCATGGAGCCTGTCCAGCCTTCCCATGATCCCACCTCGTTTCGGCATTAAGCTGATCAGCGATCCGGGCATTGAAAAACAATTTCGCATTATAGAAGGACTGATGCAAAATGCCGATGAAATTATAAATTGCGGTGATGCCGGCCAAGAAGGAGAACTTATTCAACGATGGGTCATGCAGAAAGCAGGAGCACACTGCCCGGTGAAACGTCTATGGATTTCATCCTTGACTGAAGAAGCCATACGCGAAGGATTCAACAAACTAAAAGACCAAAAAGAATTCCAACCTTTATACGAAGCCGGATTAAGCCGTGCTATCGGCGATTGGGTATTGGGTATGAACGCCACCCGGCTCTATACCTTGAAATACGGACAAAACAGACAAATACTATCTATAGGACGGGTGCAGACTCCGACTCTGGCACTGATAGTAAAGCGTCAGCAAGAAATAGAAAACTTCACTCCGCAACAATATTGGGTGCTGGCTACTTTATACCGGGAAACCACATTCTCTGCCATCATCCGCAAAAGCGATGAGGAATTAGCTCAGGAAGAAAGCGACGCCAAAGAGAATCCCAAGAAAGCCAAAAAGGCTGAAGAGAACAGGGGAATTCCTCCCATCATTGATCTTGCAACCGGACAGGCACTCATGGAGCGTTTCAAAAATTTTCCTTTTTCTGTGACAGAAGTAGCAAAAAAACAAGGAACAGAAGCCCCCCCCCGTCTTTTCGATCTGACTTCCCTGCAGGTGGAATGTAATAAAAAATTTGCTTATTCAGCCGATGAAACTCTAAAACTTATCCAGTCATTGTATGAAAAGAAAGTGACTACTTACCCTCGTGTAGATACTACTTTCTTAAGCGATGATATCTATCCCAAATGTCCCAATATATTGGCGGGACTAACTCCATACACAGCATTTACCGCCCCGTTGGCAGGACAAAAGCTCATCAAGTCCAAAAAAGTATTTGACAATTCAAAAGTAACGGATCACCATGCCATTATTCCTACGGGACAACCTCCTGTAAATCTGACAGAAATGGAGAAACGGGTATTTGATCTGGTAGCGCGCCGCTTTATTGCCGTATTCTATCCCGACTGTAAGTTTGCCACTACTACCGTAATAGGCGAAGCTGACAGTATAGAGTTCAAAGCCACAGGAAAACAGATTCTAGATCCCGGATGGCGCGTTATCTTTGCCAAACCACAAACCAATCTGCCTGAAGGTATGACCGATCCTGACGCAGAAGCCCGTGAAAGTGACGAAGAACACTCCTTACCCGCTTTTGTGAAAGGAGAAAGCGGGCCACATCTGCCCAAACTAGACGAGAAGTGGACACAGCCCCCACGGCCATATACAGAAGCAACTTTACTGCGCGCTATGGAAACTGCCGGTAAGCTGGTAGATAATGACGAGCTACGCGATGCATTAAAATAAATTGGAATAGGACGTCCGTCTACACGCCTAGCCATTATAGAAACCCTGTTCAAACGCCATTATATCCGTAAAGAACGCAAAAATTTGATTGCAACCCCTACCGGAATAGAACTGGTGGGACTAATCCGCGAAGAACTGTTGAAATCTGCCGAATTAACGGGTATATGGGAAAAGAAACTACGTGAAATAGAAAAGAAAAGCTATGATGCAACGACTTTTCTAAATGAATTAAAGCAGATGGTGAGTGAAATAGTACACAGCGTTTTAAGTGATAATACAAACCGCCGTGTCACCGCAATAGAGGAAACAGCGACAAAAGCTGCAACACCCTCTACGGCCAAACAGCCTAAAAAAAAGACCGGCACCCCACGAAAAAACACTTCTTCAGCCACGTCCGCTCCCGCTATCCCATCCGATAACGAATTGGTGGGAAAAACCTGCCCGCTATGTGGCAAAGGAACGATTATAAAAGGAAAAACCGCGTATGGCTGTTCAGAATGGAAAAACGGGTGTACCTACAGGAAGTCGTTCTGATAACCACACTTTCCTTGTACAAGGCCAACAAAATTTGTATATTATAGAATTCAAGCAAGTCTGTACCCGGAGAAGCATTGCGTCAGTCTATGAAAAGCAATATGCACAATCTTCCCGAACAAATTTATGGCTCCTTTTAGCATACAAAAGAAAGTTCTTCGGGCAAATAACCGCTTCGGATACGCCACTCCTGCGGATAGAGGTTATTAGCCCGATTACCAATGTTCTTGGCAAATCCCAATGGAATATTTTTATAAGTTAAAAGTATATAGCCACGCGGAACAGAAGCATCCAATGTGATCGCTTCTTTACGCAAATAAGCAATAGCTTGTTCATAGGTCAATTCAAAACAAGAGAAACCATCATGATTCAGCTGTGTGCTCATTGCCAACGAATGATCCGGTATCACGTCTTTTCCTTTCAACTCGCCTATAGTAACGCCCGCATGAACAACTTTTAATTCCTGTCGGAACAGGTCATATTCCGAAAGATGAACATTGGGGAATGCTATCACCTTCGTACCTCTTACCTCAAACCGGAAATCCTCTGCCTGCTTTAACCAACTTTTTACTTCTTTGGGAAATGGAGCAACCTGAGACAAATTCCCTTTTTCTCCTTTCCTCTTCTTTTT
>ENA-ORKQ01000196-ORKQ01000196.1-human-gut-metagenome-genome-assembly--contig:-NODE-196-length-12687-cov-5.26797_pt1 | contig 12687 bp, 6 predicted proteins | sample MGYA00243060_ERZ508809 | MGnify/ENA primary metagenome ERZ508809 (study PRJEB26277, sample SAMN04329829) | human gut metagenome | biome: human-associated habitat | host: Homo sapiens | place: USA... | reverse complement strand
GTTGGGCAGCCATGCCAATCCTCATTTCGGAAATACGAATGGAGTGACAGGCGCGTGGCTGAAGCAGGATGTGGTAGTCAGGGTTGGAACACTGTTTGGCCATCAGCCGGATGCAAAGACTATCTCATATTCAGAAGATGGGGGCAGGCACTGGACTATGTGTGCCACCGTTCCAACAGAGAAGTCTCGTAATGGGCATATCGCCGTGGCAGCAGATGGCTCTTCTTGGATTTGGATACCCGACCGCTCGAAGGCTTATCTGACCCGTGATAAGGGGGCTTCTTGGCAAGTTTGCCGTGGTTTGCCTAAGAATATCCGCGTCATAGCAGATAAGGTGAACCCCAAACGTTTTTATGCTGTAGATGCTGTGGCCGAAATATTGTATAGCAGCGAGGATGGTGGGGCGACTTTTCATGCCGACACATTGAATTTAACGGTTAAACGGTCCCAACGCGGTAATGCCGGTGCCGCTGTACGAAGAGGAGATCTGCGTGGAGGGCAAGACCGTATCTCTGCTACTCCCGGTCGTGAAAAAGATTTGTGGATTGCAGCTTATGATGGTTTGTACCACTCTGTCACTACAGAAAAATTAGATTTCCGTGTTTTGGATAAGGTACGTACCATCTATGCTTTTGGCTTCGGCAAGGCAAAGCCGGGTAATGATTATCCTGCCATCTATCTGATAGGCGTAATCAACGGGCAATATGGTTTCTTCCGTTCTGACGATGCGGCTAACTCTTGGGTACGTATCAACGATGATGTCCATCAATATGGCTTGGTATTGCATATCTGCGGTGACATGCAGGAATATGGACGGGTTTATATAGGGACACATGGCCGGGGAATTGTGACGGGAGTACCCGCGTCATAGCTTTTCTTCATGCAGTTCATGTAATCTCCTTTGTGCCTACTTTTCATCAAGTCCGTACATCTGCAGCCTTTATGGGCACTGAGATGATACGGACTTTTAGTTTCTTATATTGTCATTATGTACTGTAGGTTACTGCCGTCATTTCGGTATTTGCAGTCATTACCTCCATAATCTCTTCTCTTACGAATATTGTCTTTTCATTTAGTATAAATTTAGTTAACATCCGTTTGGAAAGTCTTGTGACTATATGATATATTACTTTTTCAAAGAAAATATTTTTCGTTCGTTTATATTTTAATATATTTGCATTCCAATCTTCCCATCATTTGTTAATAAATGTTGGCTAGTGTTTGATGATGGTATTGCATAACCTTAAATGAAACCTAATGGTACACTTGTATAGATATATCATTTTTATAATTTGCCTTTGCACTACCCATCTGGATTCAGCATACGGATTAAGATTTCGTGGCGCGGTCAGTCCTTTTGAACAAAGAACATCCTATGATGTGTTTGCTCATAGTTATCCTTCTTTCAGAGACTATTTTGACTTGGAGTTCAATATAGCTTTGTATTCTACCGAGAGCGTCGGTTATATCTTGCGTGTTAAGGGGAAGGATGAAGGACAGATTTTCAATCTTTTTTTTGATTTTCGTGGTGATGATATCTTGTTCCGTTTGAATCAAGAGGGGAAGTGTGTGTTGATAGCCTTGCCTGTCAATAAGGCTGGAGCGATGAAATCCCATTGGTTTAGGGTGAAGATAGCCTTTAACTTGAAGCAGGATGAGATTACTCTCAAGATTCATGATCAGGAAAAAGTATGCAAGGGTGTAGCACTTGCCGATGAGTTCAGCCCGAAAATAGTGTTCGGTAAGAGCGACCACATTATTGACGTTCCAGAGATAGCTATTGATAAGTTGGTTGTGCACGCTGACCACACTTACACGTTTCCTTTGGATGAGGCGGAAGGAGAATCGGTTTTTGACCGGGAAGGGATTCTTTACGGTAAAGTGGAAAATCCGGTGTGGCTGATTAATGAGGCCTTTCACTGGAAGCGGGAGGGCGGTTTTGCGTCGGCTTCAGAAGCAGGTTCTTGTTATAATATTGGTAGAAATGAGATTTATTATTTCAATCGTGATTCTTTGTTTGTCTACAATATGGAGACGGGAAATATTTCTGCCAAGGCGTTTACCGAACGGTGTCCTGTGAAGTTGTTTCTTGCCGGTAGTTTCTTTGACAGTGCCAGTGAAAGGTTATATGCCTACGAGGTATATACAGAGAATGGGGATGCGGAGCCTATGATAGCAAGTCTGGACTTGAATACATTGGGCTGGAGAGTAGAGAGTTACAGTCGGCTCAGCATGCAGTTGCATCATCATTGTTCCTATTATGATGCAGTCCGCAAGCGTTACACCATCTTCGGTGGTTTCGGCAATATGTATTACAGTAATAAATTCTATATATTCGATCCGGAAGAAGCGCGTTGGGATACACTTGGTTCTCTATCCGGTGATTTTCTTTGTCCCCGTTATTTCTCTTCGGCCGGTTATTTGGACAGTAACCATTCTGTCTATATTTTTGGCGGTATGGGCAATGAGTCGGGTGACCAGGTAATAGGCCGCCGTTATTTTCACGATCTTTATAAGGTGGATTTGCAAGAGATGCATGTGCAGAAACTTTGGGATATTTCGGAAGGGCAGCCCAATGTGGTGCCGGTGCAGGATATGCTGATACAGAATGATTCTTGTTTTTATGTCTTGCGTTATCCCGAGAGTGTGTCTAACTCGTTTTTGCGTCTCTACCGTTTTCTTATAAAAGATGGCAGCTGTCAGATATTGGGTGATTCCATTCCCATTTACTCTGATAAAATCACGACAAATGCTCGTCTTTATTATAACGAGCGTTTAAGCAGGCTTTTTGTGACGGTGCAAGAAACACGTGATGACGTATCTTCCAAATTTTCTGTTTATTCGTTACTCTTTCCACCGGTTTCTCTTGAAAAATATATTGCGAATAACAGTGGAGGAAGTGTTTCACGTGTATGGCTAGTGCTGGCGGTCGCGGTTGTAGTTGGTGGAGGCGTATGGATAGTGTACAAGTGGCGCCGAAACTCCGGTAAGGGCGAGGCCGGCAAAGCTGTGAGACAAGACAAGGAACAGCTTCTTGATGCTTCTGATACCACTAAGATGGAGAGGCAGGCAGTAGATGCGGGAACTGCCAACTCCATGTATTTATTCGGTGATTTTTCCGTTTTCGACCGGAGTGGTCGCAACATCTCTTATATGTTTTCCTTGCGTATCAAACAAATATTCTGTCTCATTTTGCGTTATAGCGATGCCGACGGAATTTCTTCCAAACAACTGAGTGACTTGATATGGCCCGACAAGCCAAAAGATAAAGTGAAAAACTCGCGTGGAGTAGCCATCAATCATTTGCGCAAGATTCTGAAAGAACTGGATGGCATAGAACTGGTTTATGAGAAAGGATGTTTTCGTTTCACGCTGTCTTCTGTCTTTTATTGTGATTATCTGCGTTTTATGGCGATAGTTGCTGAAAACCGGGTAGAGAATTGCCGGCAAGAGTTCCTGCATATTGTAGGGCGTGGCAAGTTTGTCGGCTTTATGGACGATCCGTTGTTCGACGGTTTTAAGCAAGATGTGGAGTGCCGCCTGGAAGTGCTTGTTTTACAGTTGATGAAAGAGGCTTTTGAGGCTCAGGATTATTCGGAAGCTGTGAGTTTGGCTGAAGCGGAATTCAATATTGATCCGGTGAACGAAACAGCCTTGTCTTGTTGCATCAAGTCACTTTTCATGCTTAAGCATGAAAATGCTGCTAGTGGTACATATCAAAGATTTGTGGCAGAATACAAAAAACATTTGGTGGAAGACTACCCTACTCCTTTCAGCCTTTATTGGAATTAGCTTTCCCGGTATGCTGCATCCGGTATTTTTTGTCTTTGCTTTTTCTTTTATTTTTCTGTCTGCTTTCCTGAAGTTCTTGTTGTTGTTCTTATATGCAATTGAAAAGTATTTATAAAATATTTTTAAGTTTAGGCACATATGTAGGCTATCTCAGTCGTATACTGAGATAGCCCATTATTTCTCCTCTGATAATTAGGCTCCCAAAATCGATGAATTCAATATGGTAAATGAAGACAAATGGGCTGTTGAAAATAAAGATTTAGTAGGACTTATACGATAATTGTTTTATTCGCGGCACTACTTTTGTGGCTTAAAGTGTTAGGCGAAGTCTGTACTTTCTTTAATGGGTTAAAATGATCTGGATTAATGTTTTTTTTATGCCATTATACCCAAATTAACCCTAAAATTAACCCATGTGGAATCAATTTTGCAAATAAGGGGGCGGTTTGCAACACCCTGAGGCTGATGTGGGCGATTGGCATCGGCTCCTTTGTTATATTAACTTCTAATTAATAATTTAAGCTATGAAACAGTTGAAAAAGCTGAAAGTTTTTGGACTGATGGCCATGCTTATAAGTATGGTCATCATGGCGAGCTCTTGTTCGGACGATGATACGGGCGGAAGGGCTTTATCTTATGGAAAGGTGACGGGTGTCGTCACGGATGATTTATCTTCCCCTCTTGAAGGGGTCACAGTTTTAGTCGATGGTTCCGGTATAACGGCTGCACCGGACGGTCCTCAGACCACGACAAATTCGCAGGGTGTATATACACTCGAAAATATTTCAATAGGTACACATATAATTACATTTACGAAAGCCGATTACCAGACGGTAAGTGTTACCGTTGTGGCAGGAAAATTCAATGAAGAACAAGTGGCTGAAGTTAGCCCTAAAATGGAGTATGCAGCCGCAAAAATCAAAGGAAAAGTAGTTGATGCAGGAAAGGGAAATACTCCGTTGGAAGGAGTGACGGTCAGCATCAGTTCCACACAGACTGCCACCACCGGAAGCGACGGTACATTTGAAATTGGTAATTTGCCATTGGCAGACTACACCGTTACTTTTACCAAAGCAGGCTATGCTTCCATTGCGAAGAAGGTAGCTATAGCTGACTTTGTGGATGGCATTGCCACTATAGAGGTTCGCATGGGTGGGACAGAAATATTGCGCGGACTAACTCTTGATGATTTGAAAGCTGCAGAAAAATGGTATTATAACGAATACCGTGGCGGACGAAACGCTGAAAGCTATCCCCACTGGGATTGGGCTTGCAACTACATGTGTACGATGGACTTCCGTGGCGACTGGGAAGAGCAGAACGAAGGAACCACTCTCCGCATTCGTAACAATGAAGAGGACCGCAAGAATCCTGCTGACTTGGAGATGTTCGATTCCTTTGTATTCGGAAGCAAGCTGATTACAGAAGATAACTACATGATGACCCTCCAGATCCGTACGCACAGTGCCGACGAAGCTGCTCCGGTATATTATGGCGTGCAGGTGGTAGACCTGACTACTACCGATCCGAAGGCTGAGATGGTGGGTGATGTCAGAACCTATGCCTCGGAAAATTACACTTCTGTTCCGGTAGACTTGAGCAAATACATCGGTAAGGAGGTAATCATTGCCATCGGTACATTCCGTGCCCAGACTGGTGATTACTGGAAGCAGTTGGTATTGCGCCGCATCGCTTTTGCTAAAGAAGCCGTTGAAGGATGGGGCTGGTTGCCCGGAACATCGGTCGAAGAGTTGGATGGTTGGGAGATGACCCGGGAAATGGTACGCTCTACCATGCCGCAAATGAAGTCGAAGTTCACTGGCTTGAGTCCGGTTGAGGGAAATCGCGATAACTATGTGGACGCCTATCGTGCATGGCGCGAGGTGGACCATATTTGTGCCGAGTGGTCGTATATGCCGCTCAGTAAAGATCCTGAGGTATTCCCTTCCGAAGGCTATCTGATAAAGACACGTAGTGGAAACAACGTAAGTACCACCGTTCCCGAATCTTATTTCTATGCCAAATTCTCCATTGCGTCTGGGTGTGATAGGATGACATTGAAGACTCGCAACTTCAGTGGAACGAATGCTACCTTCTTCAAGGTGACAGCTATCCGTATGGACGGAACTGTCGTACACTTGGCACCTGCATCCCATACGGCTCAGTTTGCTGAGGCTGCTGCCGACGGTTGCTGGAAATTTATCCATCAGGCCGGAGGAAAGGGGGATCCGGAGGCATATGCCGATTTTGTCTATGATTTGTCTCAGTTCAACGGAGAAGATGTAATGTTGACTATTGGTGTCTTTAAGGGAGAAGAGAACGGCGACGAGAACAAACTGGTGCTGCGTGACATCACAATGGAGTGACAAACTGCTGATATTTAATTTTTTTGTTTTTCCCTCTTTATCTCCTTTTGCATCTTGTGAGGGGAGAGACGGGGACTGAAGAAACTAATTGTATGAATATAATGAAAAATTTATTTACTTTATTGACTTTGCTCTTATTGACGTTAGTGGCTTGCAGTAATGACTCTGCTGTTGATGAAAAGCCGGACAACGGAGGTACGTATGTTCCAGGTAATCTGCCGGTGCAGAATGTGGCACGTGCCATAGAGCTGATTGACAATGCTGTAGAGTGCTATTTTACGGGTACGGGCATGGCTATGTCACGTTATTATAACCCTTATACCGGAAACCGTTCCAGTGAGTTGGGCAGTGTGTGGATGTACACTAGCTCCATTGAGGCCGTGAATGCTGCGATGAAAGCCATGAAGACCGGGAAGACAAAGGGAGAGACGGCTCTTTATGACTCTCACTTTAACCGCTACAAGGAACTTTTAGCTCAACTTTATGACAATCTGGAGTTTTATGCAGGTACTTTTACGCTGACCTCTTATACGCAGACCAAACAGTGGACGGTATACGGCGTAAACCGCGGCAACGGCAAGGGAGCTGCACAAGTGGAAGGTACCCTCAATGTTTACGATGACCAGATGTGGCTGGTGCGTGAACTGTTGGAATCCTATCATATTACTGGTGAACAGCGCTATCTGGAAAAGGCAGAATACCTGACAGAATACGTGCTTGACGGTTGGGACTGCACCCTTGATGAGCAAGGTAGTCCATTGGGAGGCATCACATGGGGACCGGGGTATATCACCAAGCACTCTTGCAGTAATGGCCCTATTGTCAGTCCTCTGGTGTGGCTGCACGAAATTTACAAAGGAAAACCTGACGAAGTGACCTATGGCTACGTGGCTGCCGACAACAGTCGCAAGCTACGCACTGAGAAGAAATCTGACTATTACTTGAATTTTGCCAAAGCTGTTTACGATTGGCAGAAGAAACATTTGCTGAGGCCAGACGGGGTGTACGACGATATGATGGGTGGTTATGATTCACCGGACATAAAATATGTTACCATTGATGGTGAACGCTACCGGACTGGTTCCAAACTGCGTGATCGTGTAGGTCCGGCCATCACTTACAATAGTGGTACGATGCTTTCCGGTGCTGCCGACCTTTTCAGAGTTACAAGCGATGCGACTTATCAGACGGACTTGGCGGAATTGACCGATAATAGTTTTGCTTACTTTGCCAAACCTGAAGCTGCCAAACCGGGCTGTTATACATTTGATGTCAGCGGATTCTGCAACTGGTTCAACGGTGTACTGATGCGTGGGTATGTGGATGCTTATTCAACCCACACTGCTGCCGCAAGCTGTATCGAGGCATTCCAGAATAATCTGGATTATGCCTACGAAAACTATCAATACAAACATATGCTTCCCACCAATCTGCTGGTGGGGTGGTACAAAGCTGAAAAGAACAAGAACAACGTGGAAGGAATGTTCACTTTTGCTTTTGCCGCCGAATATGCAGTGTTGGCGAATTATGAATGGAGCAAGAAATAATTTTAAAATTAATGGACTATGAAGAATTTTAGCAAGATGCGACAAGGATTATCCTACATGGTAATGGCATTCCTTCTGATGCTGATTCCGGCAGGTGTTTTCGCACAAAACTCTATTTCCGTTTCAGGAATAGTTATGGATGACACCAATGAACCTGTCATTGGCGCTGCCGTTATGGTGAAGGGCACCACTATAGGTGTCATTACCGACATTGACGGACGTTACACCATCAGTACTCCTGCAGATGGTATTCTCAGTTTCTCTTATGTGGGATTGAAGGACAAGGAAGAGAAAGTGAACGGACGTACCACTATCAACATCATTATGCAGACTGACTCCAAGATGATAGACGAAGTAGTGGTGATAGGTTACGGAACACAACGTCGCGGATCGGTGACGGGTGCCGTTTCTGCCGTCAAAGGGCAGGATATGATAAAGACCAAGAACGAAAATCCGCAGAATATGCTGACAGGACGTATTCCTGGTTTGCGCGTATGGCAGAAGAGTTCTGAGCCCGGAACTTTCAATAACAGTTTCGATATTCGAGGTATGGGATCTCCATTGATTATCATCGATGGAATTCCTCGGAGTACGGAAGAATTCCAGCGTTTGAATGCAATGGATATCGATGATATTTCTGTGTTGAAAGATGCTTCTGCCGCTATTTACGGTGTACGTGCAGCCAATGGTGTAGTGTTGGTGACCACCAAAAAAGGAGGAGCTGGAAAAACGGAATTCTCTTACAATGGTTCCTACACTTTCCAACAACCTTCACGTATGCCTGAACTGTGTGATCCTTATGAATCTATGACGCTGTTCAACGAAATGTCGATGAATAACATCAATGGCGGTTCATGGGTCTTCAGCGAAGAGAGCTTTGAAGCATTCCGTAACGGTACACGCCGTACGACGGACTGGAATGACTTGATTATCTCTAATGTGGCTCCACAGACACAACACGACATCAGCATTTCCGGTGGCAACGAGAAGACGAAGTTCTATATCAGTATGGGCTACTTTTACCAGGAAGGTATCTTCCGTTCGGGAGACTTGAATTATAATAAGTTCAACCTGCGTTCCAACATTTCAACTGAAGTTGCTAAAGGTATAAAATTCGAACTTGGTGTAAGTGGCATCTCCGACGAACGCAATACGCCTTACAGTAGCGCACAGGATATCATTCGTAACTATTGGCGCCAAGGTGTACTTTATCCTGCATACGCTGATCCTGAAGGGACGATGTTGAACTACAACGGTTTGGACATGGAACAGAATACTGTGGCTATGATGACGGCCGATATTTCCGGTTACAAGAAGTACAAGCAGAAATATTTCCAGTCTTCGGCTACTTTGACGGTAGATTTCAGTGAATACACACCGGTATTGAAGGGATTGACTGCCAAAGCTATGTTCAGTTACGATTATCGTGCTGACAACAACGAGGCTTTCCGCAAAGAGTACTACCAGTATGCTTATGACGAGCAGACCGGTACCTACAATCAGAAGGTTTATAACGAAAGTTCGCCCAGCAACATGCGTCGCGAGTTCTATGACAAATCACAGATGTTGGGACAATTCACAGTGAACTACGACCGCACTTTTAACGATGTCCACCATGTGGGTGGTGTTGTCGGTTGGGAGGTACAGAAGCGCAACGGTGACAACTTCTACGCTGTCCGCGACCTGGCATTCTCTATGCCTTACCTGCTGGCTGGTGTGACTGAAGGACAGATCGGCGCCATGCAGACTGGTAATAATGATTTGTATGAACAAGCTAACGAAGCTTTGATAGGTCGTGTCAACTATTCGTTTGCCGACCGATACCTGCTGGAAGCACAGTTTCGTTACGACGGTTCCAGCAAGTTTGCCAAGGGGCATCAATGGGGTTTCTTCCCTTCAGTATCGGCTGGGTGGAGAGTATCCGAAGAACCTTTCTTCAAAAGCATAGATGCTTTGAAGTTTGTCAATCAGCTGAAGCTGCGTGCCAGCTACGGTGTGCTGGGTGATGATGGTGACTTGAATTATGACTGGGCTATGGGGTACACTTATCCTGCAACCAGCGGTAACATGTCTAATGGCGACTATAACGGTTATTCACCGGGCTATATCTTCGGTGGCAAATTCATCAGTGCAGCAAGCCCGATGGCATTACCTAATGAGAACATCACTTGGTTCAAGTCGAAGACATTCGACGTGGGTTTCGATTTTGAAGCTTGGAACGGTCTGCTGGGTGTTTCGTTCGACTATTTTAATCGTCTGCGTACTGGCCGTTTCGCTCGCCGTACCGGTGATTTGCCTACGGTGGTAGGTGCTTCTGCTCCGCGCGAAAATTTGGACAGTGACCGCCAATTCGGTATGGAATTGGAATTGACCCACCGCAACAAGATTGGACAAGTGGCCTATAATCTGAAAGGTATTGCTACCGTTACCCGTCAGAAATACCTGACTGCTTCGGAAAAAGGTCCTTGGGCCAATTCCTACGACCGTTGGCGTAATGACTGCTTGACGAACCGTTATCAGGGAGTACAGTTCGGATATTCTTCTGCCGGACGCTACACCAGCTGGAATGATATTTGGAGCTATCCTGGCTACAAGGCACGTGACATTCTGCCGGGTGACTACAAATATGAAGACTGGAATGGTGACGGTGAGATTAACGGTCAGGACGAACATCCGTTTGCCTTTGACCAGACTCCATGGTTGCAGTTCAGTTTAAATGCCGGCTTGCAATGGAAGAACTTAGATTTCAACATGCTGTTGCAAGGCTCTGCGCTGGGTTCTATGGAGTACAAAGAGCCTTTGCATGAAATTTGGGGTAAGAACGGTGGCGGTGCATTGACACAGTTTCTTGATCGCTGGCATCCCGTAGACCCGAAGGCCGATCCCTATGACCCTTCTACTGTCTGGACTTCCGGTCACTACGCCTACACAGGTCGTTGGGCGAAAAACAATTCAGCTTTCAATCGTGTAAGCACCGCTTACCTTCGTCTGAAGAGTATCGAGCTGGGTTATACATTCCCGAAATTGAAACAGATTCCCAATGCCAGTCTGCGTATTTATGCCAATGCTTACAACCTGCTGACATTTACGGGTGTGAAATTTGTAGACCCTGAGCATCCCGATGATGATTTGGGACGCATGTATCCGTTGAACAAGACCTATACATTGGGAGTTTCCCTTTCTTTCTAATTAATGATATAAACCTAAAAAATAATAAATATGAGACATAAACTGATATCCGCGATGTTGTGCATGACTCTTGCCACTTCATGTGTCGATATGGATATTGCTCCCAAAAATATCGTGACTTCCGAGTCGTTGCTTTCCAATGAGTCTGGTATGGACATCTATATGGCACGTTTGTATAGCAATATGCCATGGGAAGACTTTAAATACCTCTCACAATGGGGTGTTATCTTTAATGGTTGGTTGATTGCCATGGGTATTGACGGTACTGGTGAAGCCATGAACAGGGACGGTATTTGCTGAGCGTTTACCGGTGAAGACAATGCTTACTGGGGCAAGGCTTTTGAATTGTTGCGCGATGCCAACTTCCTGCTTGAGAACCTGCCGAAATATCAGAGTTCCTATGCAGAAATTACTTACAACCACTATTTGGGCGAAGCCTATTATGTGCGTGCCACAGTTTTCTATGCCATGGCCCGTCGTTTTGGAGGTATCCCTTTGGTGACAAAAGTCATCCAGTATCCTGGAGACGGAAATTTGGAGGTTCCCCGTGCCAGTGAGGAAGAAACATGGAACCAGGTTTTGGCAGATTATGACAAGGCCATTGAATTGATGATGTCTAGTAGCCCCAAGAGTGGTTACAGTAATAAGTATGTAGCATTGGCTTTCAAGTCAGAAGCAATGCTCTATGCCGGTAGTGTAGCTAAGTATAATGAAACGGTAACTGGACGTTTGACCGGTTTGGGTACCAAGACGGGAGTACGCGTGATCGGATTCGATGAGGACCGCTGGCAAGAGGCTTCCAAGAAGTATTTCACTGAAGCCTACAAAGCCGCTTCCGAGGTGATTAAAAGCGGTGTATACTCACTTTACAAGAAGAAATGGGTCGCTAATGATCCGGAAGCACAATATCAAAATATGGTGGATATGTTCTCCGATCTTAGCAATAATCCTGAGAACATCTATGTGAAGGAGTACGTTTACCCCACCAGTACTCATGCTTACGATTCTTACAACTTACCGCTCACCTTTAAGGCTCCGCTGAACTGTGGTGTTTGCCCGACAGCCGACTTTGTTGAGTTGTTTGATGGTTTCGACCGTTATCCCGACGGTACCTTGAAGGTGACGACAGGCAATTCTTGTACCGAAGGTAATTACGTTATGTATGATAGTCCCATGGACTATTACAAGAATGCTGAACCTAGATTGCGTGCTTACGTCATCTTCCCTGGTGATGTGTTTAAGGGTAAGGAAATTGAAATTTATGCCGGTGTTTATACGGGGGCCGCGCCTGTCAAACCGCTTCTTAGTGACTATTCGTATGGTGCTGCCACTACCAAGTACAATCATCTGAGTGCTTATAAAGAGAAGCCCAAAACGCTTTATCTCAGTCCGAAACCTGAAGATCAGCAGGAAATTGTAACCCTGCCTGATGGCTCTACGATGAAGGCTGCTGGCCAGAACGGTCCTTTCTATGAAGATGGTGGAAGTGCTATGACCGGTCTGCTGGCACGTAAATGGTTGAACCCTGATCCTGCATTTGTTCCTCGGGAAGGCAATAGTGCACAACCTTTTATTTTGATGCGTTATGCCGAAGTGCTGCTGAATGCAGCCGAGGCTGCTGTGGAACTTTCGTTAGCGGGCGTCTCTTCTCCTGATGGTACAGATATGTTGAGTGTGGCAACGAAAGCCATCAATGATATTCCTGAGCTTTCCGTCGCCCGGTTGTTTTCTGCCTCGTTGACTGTGACAAGAGACATCCGTGATATCGTCCGCAAGTAACGTCTCAAGGAGTT
>ENA-ORKQ01000194-ORKQ01000194.1-human-gut-metagenome-genome-assembly--contig:-NODE-194-length-12736-cov-7.01301_pt1 | contig 12736 bp, 16 predicted proteins | sample MGYA00243060_ERZ508809 | MGnify/ENA primary metagenome ERZ508809 (study PRJEB26277, sample SAMN04329829) | human gut metagenome | biome: human-associated habitat | host: Homo sapiens | place: USA... | reverse complement strand
GTTCGTGCAGCACAAAACCGGAATCAATGGGCTAGGATTCCTTTAGATTGTAATACGAAACGGCAGTACGGTTCAGATGAGTACCGGCATCCAGCGTAATCAGACGCGTTTCCACCACCGCAGTATCCCCTTTCACAGCCAACGGATTGAGCTCCAGCTTCACCGTGAAGCGCAACGGACCGTTGTCCAGCACCTCCTGCGTCTTGTAGCACCACGGATAGATAATGGTATCATTCACCATCAATGCAGACACTCCGGCTCCCAGTGTTGGGCCTACTGCATAGCAGTCCATGCCATAACCGTGGTCTATATGATAGGAGAATGTACGTACCAGCTCATCGGCAGCCTTCGGGTCTGTCTTGCGCAATTCATTAACCTGCTTCCAGGAGTCTGCATCCAGTTCCTTGGCATACATGTCTTCCAGTACCGGTGCAGCAGTGCCTCGCTTCGTGAACAAGTCGTAGCCGAAACCGCGTTCACCCCTTGCCTGCAATGCAGGACCGTAGGCACGGAAGCCTACCAAGTCGTTCTCCCAGGCCATGTCGTCCAGACGTTCGGGATACTGCCGCCCACAAGCCCTTACCTCCACATCGACGGGAGTACCGGCCTGGACGGTATATGCAGCCGATGCATTGGCGGCTACCGTAGCAGGGAAGATTAATTTGTCATCGTAGGTCACTTGGTAGGGAACCTGTTCCCCTTCGACATTCAGAACCACAATCTGTGCGGTGTCTGCCAAATTCAGGCGGTTTGAGATTTCGGTCATGGACACCTCTACCATCTCATCGGAACGGTCCATCGCCAACGGATTAGTTACCGTAACAGTCACTGTCTTGCTATCGTTACAAGCAAGACAGCAGAGGGCCGCCATACATAATAAAAGAAAGTTTCTCATATAATCATTGCTTTTTCCTAATCAGTTGTATAACTTTCTTTTAGGCGCGGATTTCGCGGATTATACGGATTTTCCTTATCCTTTCCGCGAAATCCGCGTAATCCGCGCCCAAAAGAAAAAGGTGACAAGTGACATTATCCTGCCACTTTATCACCTTCTCAATTATCCTTCAAATTTATTTCGGTTGCTTTCCGATGTAAGCCAAGATACCGCCGTCTACATAGAGGATGTGACCGTTTACAGCATTAGAAGCTTCCGATGCCAGGAACACTGCCGGACCGGTAAGTTCTTCCGGGTCCAGCCAGCGGCCTGCCGGAGTCTTGGCGCATATGAACGAGTCGAACGGGTGACGGCTACCGTCGGCCTGCTTTTCACGCAACGGAGCAGTCTGCGGGGTAGCGATGTAACCCGGGCCTATACCGTTACATTGAATGTTATATTCACCATATTCAGAGCAGATGTTACGAGTCAGCATCTTCAAGCCACCCTTGGCAGCAGCATAGGCCGATACAGTCTCACGACCCAGTTCGGACATCATAGAGCAGATATTGATAATTTTACCGTGGCCCTTCTTCATCATGGCAGGCAGAACAGCCTTTGATACGATGAAGGGAGCATTGAGGTCGATATCGATTACACGGCGGAAGTCAGCAGCCTCCATCTCGTGCATAGGAACACGGCGGATGATACCGGCATTGTTTACAAGGATATCAACGGAGCCTACTTCTTTTTCAATCTGGGCTACCATAGCCTGAACAGCAGGTTCATTAGTCACGTCACATACATAACCGTGTACTTTGATACCCTTTGCAGCATATGCAGCCAGTCCTTTGTCTACCAACTCCTGGTTGATATCGTTGAAACAGATAGTTGCTCCTTGCTCTGCAAAAGCTGAAGCGATAGCAAAACCGATACCATAAGAAGCACCTGTAACAAGGGCTACTTTACCTTCCAAAGAAAAATTCAAATACGGATTCATAACGTTAAATTATTAAGTTTAAATAAGTGATATTCTATTTATGTACGATTTGCAAGTAGTTTATACTCAATGGAAACTTTATTTTGGGAGAATGCCTTCCCTATAAGGAAATCGCAGCGAATGCTTTTCGTATCGTAGCTTTTCACATCATCGGGATGCTCAGCATAGCGAATTTCATAGTTCGTTTTCATGATTGCACTACATTTAATAAGTTATAACTTCAGCCATCAAATACACATCGTTTGCGTACACGATGCAAATGTAACAAAAGAAAATGGAGAAACCGTATAAATTTGTGTCAATTATATAGCAATATCGTTCAAAGATTCGTAAAAAGAAAAAATCTATACCTATAGTGCCAACAAGAGGGGGAAAGAATAACAAAAAAACCCACTAAAACTTGCGATTTTAGTGGGTTTTTAGCTGCAATTAGCTGTATCGTAGTTGGACTACCAGGATTCGAACCTGGACAAACAGAACCAAAACCTGTTGTGCTACCATTACACCATAGTCCAAACATAGGGCTTTCTGTTAAAAAGCGGTGCAAAGATAAAAGGAAGCCCCGAAATATCCAAATATTTCGGGGCTATTTTTACTGCCGAAGCATCATTTCCTTAATTACTTCTCTTTAGGCTACCGTTATTTGGCGATAATCAGATAGTAATTCTTCTTGCCGCGCTGTACCAGCAGGTATTTTTCGTCCAGCAGGTCGGCTGTCGTAATCACCTGGTCGAAAGCAGCCAGTTTCTCCTTATTCAGAGAAACGCCACCGCCTTGCACCAGCTTACGCATCTCGCCCTTGGAAGCGAATACAGCAGCATTATCCACGAACAAATCCACCGCCTTCACACCGGCAGCCAGTGCATCACGGGATATTTCAAACTGGGGAACACCCTCGAACACAGCCAGCAGCGTATCTTCGTCCAACTTCTTCAGTGCATCCGAAGTTGCATTGCCAAACAAGATGTTGGATGCATCCACGGCGGCATTATAGTCCTCTTCGGAGTGAACCATGATAGTCACTTCCTTCGCCAGACACTTCTGAAGGACGCGCAAGTGGGGAGCAGCGTCGTGCTCGGCCGTCAGAGCGTCAATCTCTTCCTTGGACAGTGCGGTGAATATCTTGATGTAGCGCTTGGCATCCTCGTCGCTCACGTTCAGCCAGAACTGGTAGAACTTATATGGAGAAGTGTAGCGCGGGTCGCGCCAGATGTTTCCGGACTCTGTCTTGCCGAACTTGCCACCGTCGGCCTTCGTAATCAGCGGGCTGGTCAGTGCAAATACCTCCCCACCGTTCGTACGGCGAATCAGTTCGGCACCGGTGGTGATGTTACCCCACTGGTCGCTGCCACCCATCTGGAGCTTGCAGCCTTTGGTTTCATACAGATGAAGGAAGTCGTACCCCTGCAACAGCTGGTAGGTGAATTCCGTGAAGGAAAGACCGTCACGTGCCTCACCGTTCAGACGCTTCTTTACAGAATCTTTCGCCATCATATAGTTTACGGTGATGTGCTTACCCACTTCACTGGCAAAAGCGAGGATAGTGTAGTTCTTCATCCAATCGTAGTTGTTCACCAACTCGGCACGGTTGGGGGCATCCGAATCAAAATCCAGGAACTTGGAGAGCTGGGCCTTCATACCGGCCAGGTTGCGCTGCAACGTCTCTTCCGTAAGCAGATTGCGTTCGGCAGACTTTCCGGAAGGGTCACCAATCATACCCGTAGCACCGCCAATCAGTGCCAACGGCTTGTGTCCGCAACGCTGGAAGTGACGCAAAATCATCACACTGCAAAGGTGCCCGATGTGCAAAGAGTCCGCAGTAGGGTCGAAACCAATGTATGCAGTCACTTGTTCCTTAGCCAGAAGTTCTTCCGTACCCGGCATCATATCGTGGAGCATGCCACGCCATCTTAATTCTTCTACAAAATTCATCGAATGATTAAGTTATCTGATTAATTATTTAAGTGATTATCTATGAATTGTTTGATTCCTATTTTAATCTGCGCAAAAATACGACTCTTTATTCGAAGAAACAACTCTTAGGGTTTAAAAAAGACTTTGCAGACATTTCTCCGGAGTGTTTCTCCAAGCTCCTCGGGAGAGATGCCGCGCACTTCGGCAGCGCGTGCATACAATTCCCCGATGGAAACTTCGCTTTCATCCGTTTCGATGAACAGCCGGTCGGCAGGTACCCGGCACAAGGCTGCTTCCTGGTATTTCTCCCCGAATGAAAGGTAAAAGCCATGTTTCAGATATTCCTCCACCAGCGCCGCCTTGCCACGGAAACCATGTATTATCCACGGATTCGACGGGCGCAAGTCCCGCTTCACCTTCAGCAGTTCATCAACCGCCTTCACCAGATGAATCACCAGCGGCTTTCCCACTTCCTCTGCCAAACATGCCTGGCACCTGAACACTTCCACCTGCAAATCCATCGGAGCATCTGCCAGCTTGTCCAGCCCGGCTTCGCCCACGGCAAGTACTTGGGGATGGCGCACTAACTCCTCCAGACCACATACCCTGCTAGCCACAGCACCTTCGGCTCCGGAGTGTTCACTTCCACTCCGACCTATATGCCAGGGATGTATCCCCACCGAATACCATCCGCCGCTCTGTGGAGAGAACGTTTCGGGATAGCAATTTGCAATGGCAGTTCCGGGTACTTGCGGAAGCCGGTGTGTATGTATGTCAACTGGAATATTCATGGAACGGGATCATATCCGGAACCTCCCCAGGGAGGGCAGCGCAGAATGCGCCTGACTGCCAGACAAAACCCCTTGAAAGGTCCGAGTTTCTTGATGGCCTCCACCGCATATTGCGAACAAGTGGGGGTAAAACGACATGAAGGCCCTATCATGGGCGATATGCACTTCTGATAGAAATAGATGGGAAGCAGCAGCAGATATGAAAGCAGACGCTTCATGACACCTGCGGAGTTTGCTCGGCTTCAGCATTTGCCGCTACCTTCTCGGCAATGCGTGCCAAAGCTGTCTTCATACGGTCCTCAATGACAGAAGAGTCTACCAACTGGTCCGAAAGATAGATGAAGGCCACGGCCAGACGGCACTTTTTTTCCGTCAGCACGGCCAGCAGTCCGTGTTTGTTCATGCGGTAGGCTTCACGTATCTGGCGTTTCACGCGGTTGCGCTTCACCGCCCGCTTGAAACGGCGTTTCGAAACACTTACAAGAATGGAAACGGGTGCCTCCAGCTCCTCCACCGGCAGATACACCACACGCAAAGGGAAAACCGAAAACGAGCGTGAGCCGCCCGCAAACATCTTCTCTATCACTTTCTTCTTGTCCAACCGTTCGGACTTACGCAAGGTATTTGGCATGAGAAACAAGGATTAGGGATTAGGGATTAGGGATAAAGGATTAGGGATTAGGGATAAAGAATAAAGGAGGTGGAGGTGAATAGGTTCTTTCATCCTTTATCCTTAATCCCTAATCCTTATTTCTCTCTTTATTTCTCTCTTTTTACTTTCCTTTATTATTCTCCTTGATAAACATGTCAAGCGCCGCCGTCATTGAGGGTGCCTGCACGCTGGGAGCTTCCAGGTCAAGACGAAGTCCGGCATCACGGACTGCCTGGGCAGTGGTAGAGCCGAATGTTCCGATCTTGATTTCCTTCTGGTCAAAATCAGGGAAATTCTTCTTCAAGGCACTGATGCCTGCCGGACTGATGATCACCTGCATGTCATAATCAAAAGCCTCATCTGCAGCAAAGTCATTGCTGACAGTACGGTACATGACAGCTTCCGTGTGCTGAATCTTATTCTTATCCAGCAGATTCTTCACGTCATCATTGTGTACATCCGACATTGGTACCAAGTACTTTTCAGTCTTATGCTTAACAATGGAAGGTATCAAATCGTCAATCTTCCCGGTGTTTCCGAAGAAAATCTTACGCTTACGATACTGCACATACTTTTGGATATACAGAGCAACGGCCTCCGTCACGCAGAAATACTTCATTGTTTCGGGAATTGTCACACGCAATTCTGTACACAAGTGGAAGAAATGATCAATAGCATGACGCGAAGTAAAAATAACGGCAGTATGATCCAAGACCGAAATTTTCTGTTGTCTGAACTCTTTCGCTGAAAGGCTCTCCACTTTGATAAATGGGCGAAAATCTATTTTCACACCATACTTCTCGGCGATGTCGTAGTAAGGAGATTTCTCTGATGCCGGTTTCGGCTGCGACACAAGTACTTTCTTAATTTTCAACGTCCTAAAATTTTATTATCAAATAACTGTTTAGCTGCATCACACCTTGATATAACACAAAACAAGGCATGATTTCAAGGGCACAAAAGTACAAAATTAAAAGTAAACCGCCATATAAATTGTTACAAAAAAGCTTTAACCACTTGTATAACATCAATATTTTAGCAAAAAAGGCTAAAATCAATCCGATTATTATCGTCAGCTGCAAACTCAAATCAAAATAGACTATGAACAGAGCAAACGGGAAAAGGGCGAATCCCAAGTAATAAAGTAGCGTAGAATAGGACTCAAGCCATAGCGTTGTAACACTTTCGTCAAAAAAAATCCAACCCAGAAAAGAGTAAAGCATCCACTTCAAGCACAAATAGAGAAGACACATACCGATGTAAATCCCCAATAGAAGTCCCGGCGGCACATGGTGTACCAGTTCCGGCTGTATATCATTGAAGTAGTTGAAGATACAGACGCCTGCTAGGATGCAGGTCTGCAGGATGAGCAGCAGCAGATAGCGCATATCGGCGGCTGTGGAAGTGGCAAATATGCTGGTACGTTCGCGATGAAGCAGGAAATCCTTCACCAGTTGCAGCAGGAACTTGCGGCTGCGTGACAAGACATAGGCCGACAGAAAGAAACAGCACAAAAGGACCACGGTGATGCCATCGTCCATTCTCGGAGAATATGGAATAGGAATCCCCTCCGTCCCCACTACTGCCCAAGCCATCAACAGCCCTATCATATTGCAGCGAATTTACGGATGGAGGCGTCCCACAAGGGAGTGGTATATATCAGTTCCACGGCTTCCTGCGGTGTCTGCGCCACATGCCAGATGGCACCGTGCTGCACGCGCATGAAGTTTTCGTCCACCGCCTGCCGGAGCATATCGAGCAGAGGGTCGAAATAGTTCTTGACATTCAGTATCACAATCGGGTTCAGATACAGTCCGAGTTGCTTCCAAGTGATGATTTCCAGCAGTTCTTCCAGGGTGCCGCAACCACCGGGCAGGGCGATGACGGCATCGCTCAAGTCGGCCATTGTCTTTTTCCGTTCGTGCATGCTTTCCACTTCCACGAGTTGGGTAAGTCCGGTGTGATGCCATCCCTGCTCCACCATGAAGCGGGGAATGACGCCCGTCACCTCTCCCCCTGCCCGGAGTGCCGCATCGGACACAGCGGACATCAGTCCCATATTTCCCGCACCATTAATCAAGCGAATTTGCCGCTGCCCCAGCAGAGTGCCCAACTCACGGGCTGCATCGAAATAAACGGAATCTATCTTTGTGCTCGAAGCACAATATACGCATACGGAATTTATCTTGTTCATCATCTTGCCACACCCTTTTTTAGGTATCGCCACAAAGGTACATGATTTCGGGGAGATTTGAAACAAGAGAGTCTTATTTCCAAAGTTCTTCCGGATTTGTGGTGCGGACGCTGTTCTCGAACAGCCATTGGGTGCCACCGCTCCGAACGGTAAATCCGACGGGAATAGGTGCAAGTCTCCGGTCACCCGGCAAGGGGTCGCCTGTTTCATCGTCCATGCGGCTCAGTTCATGCATGCTGTACCAATAGTTATTTTTGGCCATATACGTGTCATAGTATTGCCCTTCATTTGCTTTTCTGTTTATAGCCTTACACAGACCGTTCGATAGGAAAAAATACGAAAAAGCTCTTCCTTCTCACTCATATCTGTCAATTTTCCATAAATTTGCAATGGACCTAAAACATCATGATGTGAAATACAAACGTTGGATTTACTTAACCGTCACTTTCGTCATCATATTGGCAGGACTTGCTTCCCGGAAATATGGCAATGCATTGCCTAAATTTATTGCAGAGTATATTGGCGATACACTTTGGGCAGCTATGGTCTATTGGGGATTACGCTTTCTCTTCCCTTCGGCATCCATACTCAAAGTGGCCGCAATCTCCTTACTGTTTTCTTATTGCATAGAAATCAGCCAATTATACCAGGTCGATTGGGCGAATGCCATACGAAACACCACGCTCGGAGCATTGGTCTTCGGGCATGGATTTTTATGGTCGGATATGATATGTTATACTGTCGGGGTAATGTTATCTGCCACCGTAGATTCTTGCGCTTCCTTTTCTTCTTCGGATGAAGCAGTATAAAAACAAGACGCGGACAAAGGAACACAGATTCTATGCAAGCCGCTATTATCCCCGCCAAAAGCATTCGTAGGACACATTTCACGAGGCTACACCTTTTACTCCGGCTGGCTACACCCTTTCTATGCGATGGTATAGCCATCTGCAAAAAAGGGTGTAGCCCGGCACGGAGGATAGTTACAACATTAGAAATGGTATGACTGTTATATGACAAAAAAATATCCTAACATGCAAGATATGGGATATCTGATGTTAGGATAACGATAAAAATAGTCAATTCATATCAAGGCAAGACGGCCTAATTATCAATACAAAAGAGACTGCGTTTGTTTATGATAAACTGCATTTTTCTTTTGAAGATTTACGGCTATTGACAAGAGAAGCTACTAAATAAAAGATATTAATGATTACATAGCATAGAAAAAACTTCCACACTTTAATCGTTTCTTTTAGCCACTCCTCAACCCATAAGATATCAATCTTATCCCCACATCGATTTTCAATCTCATATTTATAACTAATTTCACAATTAATAATTGCGTATATAATTAATAATGAAAGAATTATTGATGTGGCAACAAACACAATTCTAAGCCATTTCATAATCTATCTTGTTTTATAAACTACACCTCCTGGTTTGGATATTCTCACTAAATGATTCTGCATTGATATTGGAAGAACAAATCTGTTGACAATAGGAATAGTAGTCCATGTTCCCAAATTACTTGTTTGTTGTAGCCTTGTCCCTTTCAGAGCATTTGACCCACTTTTATTCAACACGTCAGATACCATTGTTGTACAATTATTACTTGTCAGCTTATATTCATCAATAATACGAGCAGAAGAACTGTTATAATAATCACTTTTAGGATTATCTGGCATTGTAGTTGACATATTAATTAAACTTTTCGTCTAAAATATTAGCAACTTTTTCATCTGCCACATCTGTTACTACAAATACAGACATTCCACCAGCTGCTTTTTTTGTCATTGTAAGCTTTTGCTTCATCCCCCATTAACTTTAAAAGAACACCGGAACCATTTCCTAAAGAATTAGAGCTTCTATCTGGCCCTTTATTAGTTCCATTGTATCGTCCGTAGCTATAAACAGTCATATTAGATCCTTCACCAACACTAATCCATGTGTGACCAAAGGACTGAGTTTCAGTGCAAATTCTAATACTATCTCCATTCACATCAATATTAACAACCGGACTATTCGCCCCGTACTGATACGGAGACATCGAATAATACTTCTCGGCAAATCTGTCATTAGTCGTAAACCTTCCTAACGCCGTATCATAATGTCTCGCCCCATAATCATACCAGTTCAAACCCTTCTTCGTATCAAGCTCCTTACCGTTATACTTGTAAGGCTAGGTATTGCCTGCAGTGCCAAACACACCACCGAAAGGGTAGTAATGGTTCGTTTCCTCCACAGTACCTGACTGGTTGATTACTACACGGTTGTTACCTTGATGGTCCTTCAGATAGTAATGATACTGCTGGGTACCGGTCAGGTTGATGTAACCCTCTTCGGTGAGCAACAACTTCTGAGTACCGTTTTCATAGATCACATTACCGCAGTAGTCAGTCGTTGTGGTTGTACTACCTATCTTATGGACTGTTCTCAGTTTCGTGCCGTCAGCACCATAAGTATAGGTGATTGTGCTACCATCACTGAACGATACCGTACTGGGCAAATTTAATACATTATATTGAATATCGGTAATTCCCTTATTCAAATCTTTTGTTAAATTACCATTGGCATCGTAGGCATACTCCCCTGCGACGCTTGCACCGTTCACAAAGGCAGTGTTTGTACCGTATGCAGCGGTACTCACCGCATCCTCCACACAGCTCAACTGATTGCCGTTCAGGGTGAGAGTCAGGTTGTCTATCAGGCCGTAGGAGGTTGAAGAGAGTTGCCCGTAACGCTGCAATCCCTTGATATTGCCGTTCTTGTCATACCCCGTAACGTTCTCCGAGAAGCGGTTCGCATTCGTGCTGATACTTGCTGTCTCGCCATAGGTAGCGTTCAGCATCCGGTCAAGACCGTCATAAGTGAATTTGTAACCACGGACTGTACTTTCGTTCCCGGACTTCCAGGTCATGCTGCTGATGCTGCCGTTGTACTTCGCAGTACCCACACCCGTGTTGTAGTATAAGTTCTGTGTGAAGCGTGTGCCGCTGATTCCCGTCAGCCAGCTACAAACATTGTAAGTGTACGACTGCTTGTTGGTGGCGGAACCGTGCAGCAACTTGGTGTACAATCGCCTGAATTTGTCGTAATCGCAGTCGTAGAGGGTTATCTTGCTGCCTCCCAATGTATGCTCCACCTTGCTCACCCTGTCAGCATAGTCGTAGCTGTAAGTGTATACTTCCTCTCTTGTAGTCTTTCCGGAAGCGGGAAGTAAATAAAAAACTATCCTAACATGCAAGATATAGTAATATCTGATGTTAGGATAGCAATTAAATAGATTATTTCAAGAATATAAAATACTTATTTATTTAAGATATACAAAACTCCAGTTTCGCAATCTGTATTAAGATAAACTCCATGATGAAATAACAAATAAATCAAATATTTTTCTTCTGGATATGACAAACCAACAGAAAGTACACCTTTCTCATTAAAAAGCAAAGAAATAAGATTTTCTACTTTTCCTTTATAAATTGAATCTATGTATGGCTGTGGAGTTACCATACAGTCCATTTCCTTTAGTGAACAAAATGTAATGCTGTCTATACCCAATGTCTGTTCTAATAAAATTGGAAAAAGTTCATATCGATATTTCTTATTAGCTACCCCATCATTCAGAAATAGGTACATATCTCCTTCTCTTGGAACTATCGAATATACACTATCTTTGTATTCTATATTCATTGCAACAAAAGGACTTTGCCAAGTAGAATCAACAAACATATCTTCATACCTCTCACTTGTTTTATGTACACACATTACAAATAAGAGATTAATACCCAACATAAGGATAATCTTATTCCAACAGTTTTTGGGGTATTTTCCTTCCACGATATTCCGTTCTTTTTGCATCTCCTGTTCTTTTTCTAATTTTATTCTCAGTATTAATAGCACGAATTTCTCTCATGGGTATTCCATTTCCTATATTTTCATAAGACATAATACCTTTATCTACATCCGACGAATGCTGTAACTCATGGCTTAAACCAATTCTTGGTGTCCGATGATTTCCATTAATATCCGTTTTAACATCAGGGTCATAATTTATAATGCTTCCTTGCGGAATGTCTTTTTTAGCTTTTTCTCTATCAAATCCTGAAGAATTAGACTTTCCTCGTTTAGTCCTTGTTATTGAATGAACATTCTTACTTTTCTCCAGTTCAATAATCATCTCACCAATTTCCTTATCATCCTTCTTAAGTTGCTGCAAATCTGCTTTCACGTCCTTTTGATACTTGGTATCAAATCCAAAAAATATTCTCACATTATCTATCAAGCCATTAGGATTAGGATTTACAACAATTGTATCTCCATTCACATCTATGTTATTCACCGGATTATTCGCCCCATACTGATACGGAGACATCGAATAATACTTCTCGGCAAATCTGTCATTCGTCGTAAACCTTCCCAGCGCCGCATCATAATGCCTTGCCCCGTAGTCATACCAGTTCAACCCTTTCTTTGAGTCAAGCTCCTTACCGTTGTACTTGTAAGGCTGAACATTACTTGTACTTGCAAACGCCCCGCCGAAGGGATAGTAATGGTTCGTCTCTTCTACCGTACCGCTCTGGCTGATGACTACCCGGTTATTCCCTTGATGGTCTTTCAAGTAATAGTGATACTTGCTGTCGCTCAAAGTAACATAACCCTCTTCGGTAAGAAGCAGCTTCTGGACTCCGTTTTCATAGACCACGTTTCCGCAGTAATCGGTAGTGGTGGTAGTACTGCCTATCTTATGGACTGTTCTCAGCTTTGTGCCGTCGGCTCCATAAGTGTAGGTGATGGTACTTCCGTCACTGAAAGTCACCACATTCGGCAAATTTAAGAAATTATATGTAATGCCGCTAATACCTTTGTTCAAATCTTTAGTTAAATTGCCGTTGGCATCATAAGAGTACTCATCGGCAGCATTGGCACCGTTTTTGAACTCGAAGCCGCCATTGTAGGCGGAAGCCGTCACCGCATCCTCCACTCAGCTCAACTGATAGCCGTTCAGGGTGAGAGTCAGGTTGTCTATCATGCCGTAGGCGGCTGAAGAGAGTTGCCCGTAACGCTGCAATCCCTTGATGTTACCGTTCTTGTCATACCCCGTCACGTTCTCACTGAAACGGTTCGCGTTCGTGCTGATACCTGCTGTCTCGCCGTAGGTGGCATTCAGCATGCGGTCCAGTCCGTCGTAGGTGAACTTGTAACCGCGGACGGTGCTTTCATTCCCGGACTTCCAGGTCATGCTGCTGATGCTGCCGTTGTAGCGGGCGGTGCCCGCACCCGTATTGGAGTACAGGTTCTGGGTGAAGCG
>ENA-ORKQ01000185-ORKQ01000185.1-human-gut-metagenome-genome-assembly--contig:-NODE-185-length-12969-cov-5.674_pt1 | contig 12969 bp, 14 predicted proteins | sample MGYA00243060_ERZ508809 | MGnify/ENA primary metagenome ERZ508809 (study PRJEB26277, sample SAMN04329829) | human gut metagenome | biome: human-associated habitat | host: Homo sapiens | place: USA... | reverse complement strand
TTCACACCAAATATGAAACTTACTGTTGAAAGTTGTATCATGCAAGCTAAGCAATGTCTGGGCAACTATAAGATGGCCGGAGCTTTCCGGATGCTCCAACAAATCAGAGAGAACCTTGAAAACAATAAATGATATCTTTAATTATTTAATAAGCAAATCAGGCTGTTTCTTCATTGAAAAAATATAAAAGTGGCAACTTTAAAAAAAACAATTGTATAAATGATTAGTTCTCGGTATTTTTTATAATTTTTTTTCTTGTTCGGGCAAATATGGTGCAAATAATTATTATATAATATATAAAACATTGATTAATATATGATTATGAAATACTTTAATAAGCTTCCCAAGCTGAGGGTCGCGGGTTCGAGTCCCGTTTGCCGCTCTTTTTTATTTTTCTTCACTTTCCAATTCTTTTATCTCTTTATTGAGGAACACGGACAGGATGGTTCTTAAAACAACAATACCTCCCAATAGGGCTAATTCATTCAAGGTTGGTTCCAATACTGTTTTCAAAATATCCGAAGCTATTAGGAATTCTAAGCCAAGAAGCAGATAAGTTCCGAATGTGGCTCTTAGTTTTCGTATATTGGTAATGGAATACCCTCCGGTAAAGCGTCGTATTTCATTCTTCAAAAAAGAAATAATACCTATCAACGCTCCGTATGTGACAATCAAAAGGCTTGTCACACTTATAACAACAGCTAATAAATCTAGGAAATGAGTAAGCATATTTATTTGTCTTTATAAATAGAACAAATAAATAAGCGATATGTTCTTGCATCACGATAATTTTATCTTGACAATTCCTCCATAAGGAGTGAGTGCGCTAAATGCCTCTTCGGGTTTAATGATACCTGCATAAATTTGTGCGTTCAGTAAAATGCCGCCATGAGCAAAGATCGCGACTTGTTCATACGGTTTTTGGCGAAGCTCGTCTAGAAAACCGGCAACACGCCGGTATTGATCTTCAAAAGATTCTCCATTGGTCGCTTTTACATGCAGATAATCTGCATACCATCTTTCCAAGTTAGCGTCGGCAATTTCATTGAACCGATGCATTTCCCAATCTCCGAAATTTAGTTCTTTCAAGCGGTCGTCCCGTTCTGCATCCGGGTAGCCGCAAAAGGTAGCCAGGCGTACACAACGGGTTAACGGACTGGTATAAACTTTATCAAAAGATAGACCTTGTAAATTGGCTGCCGTTTGAGTTGCCTCCGTTTCAAAAGTCGGCTTTAAGGGTACATCCGTCTGTCCGTAACAAACACCTTGCGGAACATCAACAGCAGTATGACGCATTAAGTATATTACCATAGGTTTGTATAGATTAAGTTTATAGTTAGATAAAAAGAAAACTCACATAATAGGAAAGTCGCTCCGCAACAATCACCGGTATATCCTTGCAGGCGTCTGCGCATGAGTGACATTAAAAGGATGAACATCATAGCAGGAGCGATGGCTGCCCACCAGTATCCTTTATCCAGTAATAAAAGCATAGGCAGGGTTCCGGCCATAAAAGCGGATAATAAAATACCTGGACTCATACGGTCATATATGACCTTCGCTTTCGATTCTTCTTCTTTACGGGCGTATGGAAGCGTGTTGATGATTTGTGCGGCACAAAACTTGCTCCAGGCATCTCCGCTTAGTATGGCCGCACATGCCAAGGGTACAGAAAGTGTGGTGAGTATATTCCACATCAATCCATAATAGAATAATAATCCGAGCACTCCGTATGTGCCGATATGTGAATCCTTCATGATAGACAGAATCTTGTCACGTGATGTACCGCCCCCGAAGCCGTCGCAGAAGTCTGCCAATCCATCTTCGTGTAAAGCACCCGTTGCTAGTAACCGGGCGGCCAGCGCCATGAGCACAGCTATCTGTACAGGTAGAAATTCTGCAGTGATCCATAGAGTGCCTGCCATGATACCTCCTGTCAGCCATCCTACAAAGGGCCAGTAATCCACTACTCGTTTAAAGTAAACAGGTGGTACATTAGCTATTTTCCAAAACGGAAGGCGTGTGAAAAAAATGAGGGAGGCAAGCAGTTTCATGGTTAAAAATATTTAGTGATGGCGGCATGGGCGAAATTGTCCATCTCATTCATCATGTTTACAGAGGAAACGACGATAGGATAAGCGCATATCGCTCCTGTTCCTTCTCCCAAGCGGAGACCTAAATTTAATAAAGGGCGCACTTTCATGGCATCCAATACTAGTTTATGACCGATTTCATCTCCCTGATGTCCGAATATGGCATACGAGAGAACTTCCGGATGAAGTTTTGAGGCGGCTAGAATGCAATTGGTCATGATGAAGCCGTCCACTAGAATAATCATTCTTAATTCTGCTGCCCGGAGCATGCCGCCTATTGCCATAACCATTTCATATCCTCCGAACCAAGCGATGATATCTTTTACGGAACCGTTACCGGTATAATGGTTAACCGATTGTTTCAATACATTATATTTATGACGGATGCCTTCCGAATCCAGTCCGCTTCCTGCACCCACACATTGCTCTAATGAGATTCCTGTCAGCAAATGCATCCAGATAGAAGAAGGGGAGGTATTACCAATACCCATTTCGCCAAAGCTGACCACATTGCAACCGTCTGCATGAATCATATCCGTTATCTTTGCTCCACGTTCCAGGCATAATTCCATTTCTTCCATACTCATAGCGGGGCCTTTTAGAAAACTGTGCGTGCCACGTCCTACGCTACAGTTGAGTATGCCTATCTCGGAAGGAAGATCGTACGCGACCCCTGAGTCTACTAATACAAGCTTATTACCATGTTGGCGGCATAAAAAATTAACTCCGGCACCTCCATGCAAAAAATTACTTAGTTGTTGCCAAGTGATTTCTTTGGGAGACTTGCTTACCCCTTCTTCTACTATACCATGATCGGCTGCAAAAAGTACGTTGTGCGGATGGCTTAATGTAGGGGAGAGGGTTTGTTGGATTAATCCGATTTGCAATGCAAGATCTTCCAGAACACCCAATGAACCTTTGGGCTTTGTCAAATTGTTGATTTAGTCTATCAATGCCTCCCGAAAGCTTTCATCGGGATACTCAATATGAAAGTTTTTCATTGTATTTATTATTTTATAGGAACAGGAATTCCCGATACCATCAAATATACTTGGTCTGCTTTTGAAGCTATATATTGATTCATCCAGCCCTGTAAATCTGTAAAGCGGCGTTGAGTGGCGTTTTCGGATACTGCTCCGGAACCTATTTCATTGGTTACGAAAATAAAAGTGGCATCTTGCCGGATAAAATTATCAAACTCCTGTTTGACTGCCTGTAATGCAGCCTCTACATCCGCATCCAAATCAAAGAAAAAGTTGGTACACCATAAGGTGACACAATCAATCAATACTACATTATCCTTTACTTGATGGCGGCTTAGTTCTTTTTCTTCTTCTATATTCGTCCATTCCGATCCGCGTCTTTCTTGATGTTTGATAACGCGTTGGCGGAATTCTTCATCCCAAATACGGGAAGTAGCTATATAAACGGGAGTGGGTGATAAGCTTAATGCCAATTTCTCCGCGTATGAACTTTTTCCCGAACGTTGGCCTCCTGTGATTAAGATAATACGTTTCATTGTTCTACTTCTCGGTGGCACGCAGAATCAGCGTAGTCGCACCTAATGTGATGATAGCGCCTTCCTCGATTCGTATCCGGTCCTTGTTCCCCAAGATCTCGTTCATCAGAAATGTTCCTGTAATGCTGTCATTATCACGCAGGGTATAAATGATTTCCCCTTGTTTGTTGCGTTTCACATTAATGATACAATGCCGTCTGTCCATGCTCGGATCTGATGTTTCGATGGGAATATCCACTTCAGTGCCTTTGCTTCTGCGTCCTATCAGGTTGTCACCTTCCATCAGGGGTAATACTTGTTTGTATCCGAATACATTTTCTACTACCACGATACTTCCAAAATCCTCTTTATTGGCTTGTTCGTCCAATATTTCTTCTTTACGGGTTGCTTTCAGTTTGGACTTTCCGATACGGATGCTGAATTGTTTTTTACAATGGTCACATACAAAGACCAACGACTGGCCTTCTGTATATTTGGTTTCATCAAAAGTTATATAGTTGTCACATTTGGGACACAAAACTCTTTTCATAAAAAATAATCTTGTTTATTTAGAACTCAATATCCATGCATTCTTGAATGCATCATTTTGTTTCAGTTCATTTAATTTCTTATAAGCAGCGGCTTTATCTGCAAAGTTGCACAAAGACAGGCGATAACGTCCGTTACCTTCTATGATTGTTACATCCTTATATCCTTTTTGCTTGTACTCATTAAGTACTTGCTGCGCGTCATTGGCTGTCGGTAAACTGGATACGATGATATAATAATTATTTTTTTTACTGCTCGAAGGTGTTGCTGTTTCTTTCTTCTCAAGGGCAGGTTTACTTACAGCGACAGGCTTGGCAACTGGCTGTTCTGTACTGTTCAAATTTGCTGCAACAGCATTCTTGGGTACTGCTTCTTGTGCTTTTCCTACCTTTTCTACTTTTACAGTTACAGGTTTCAACGTGTTTTGATTATTTTTGATATTCGTCTTCTTGGGTTGCTGCGGTCTGGAAGGAACGGTTATCAAGGTCGTTGCCAAAGATTGGGAACGAATGGCGTCAAACAGACCATCCGTACCTAAAGAAGCATAATTACCTTTGTCCACATATGTGTTCTCTACCGGAACAGACAAGAAGAAAAATAAGACTACAGCTATTGCCACAGCTACTGCATTTCCTATCCACTGACGTTTGAAACGTACTGTTCTCTTTCTTTTTTCTTGTTGGGGAAGTAATTCTCTGGTTGTTGCAGACGTTGTTGAAGTAAGATATTCTAATCTGGTGATAGAAAACGAACTAAGTCCGTATAAGGTAGGTGATAATGCACCGTCCTCATTGGGATGAAACTCGTATGTGCTATGAATATTATAATGTAAGACCCCTATACCATGCATTTCTGCACATCCGTTTTGGTATAGTTGTTCTTTCAATCCGGCTACTTCTTCTTCTATCATGCGTGTGGCATCAGGAAAATCGGTGTGATGAGCTTGCATATACGATTGAGCTATTAAACCAGCGTGTATAGTCAATTGGGGATTGAAACCAATAGTACGTACAGGGGGAAGATAAAGATTTTCCTCCTTGATATACCGTGCCGGTTGATAGTGCGCTATAAAACCGCCAAAGTCTGGAATAATCACACAGTCATTTTCCAGTAACAGAATTTCTATATGTCTAGCCAATTCAATCATATCGCAAAATTAGCATTTTTATTCCGTTTCAGCGCAACTTTTATGGAAGAAAATAACAACTCACTCATAATTTATTGTAATTTTGCAGCGAAAAAGTTAGACTAACGAATTAAATAAAATGAATATAGCGATTGTAGGGACCGGGTATGTAGGACTTGTTACCGGAACATGTTTTGCCGAAACTGGCGTAGACGTAACTTGTGTAGATGTAAATGCTGATAAGATTGCTAATCTGCAACAGGGTATTATTCCTATTTATGAACCGGGATTGGAAGATATGGTCTTGCGTAATGTAAAGGCTGGACGTCTTCATTTCACCACTTCTTTAGAGAGTTGTCTGGACAATGTGGATATTGTGTTCAGTGCAGTGGGCACTCCTCCTGATGAAGACGGAAGTGCCGATTTGCGTTATGTGCTTGAAGTTGCCAAGACGATTGGTGCTAATATGAAGAAATATACCTTGGTCGTGACCAAGAGTACGGTGCCTGTGGGTACGGCACGAAAAGTAAAAGCGGTCATCCGAGAGGAATTGGAGAAAAGAGGGGAGTCGATAGATTTCGATGTGGCTTCTAATCCGGAATTTTTGAAAGAAGGTAATGCTATCGACGACTTTATGAGTCCGGACCGTGTAGTAGTGGGCGTAGAGTCGGAAAGGGCTAAAAAACTGATGACCAAGCTCTATAAACCTTTCATGCTGGTTAACTTCCGCGTTATTTTCATGGATATTCCTTCTGCCGAGATGACTAAATATGCGGCAAACTCCATGTTGGCCACCCGTATCAGCTTTATGAACGATATTGCCAACTTGTGCGAACTGGTGGGAGCTGATGTAAATATGGTACGTGACGGAATAGGTTCCGACAGTCGTATCGGGCGTAAGTTCTTGTATCCGGGATGCGGTTATGGTGGCTCTTGTTTCCCGAAAGATGTGAAGGCGTTGATTAAGACTGCTTAGAAGAATGGTTATTCCATGCAGGTGTTGAAAGCTGTGGAAGTTGTGAACGAGAATCAGAAAGTCATTTAGTTCGAGATACTGGTAAAGGTATTCAATGGAGATTTGAAAGGCAAAACAGTGGCTTTGTGGGGACTTGCATTCAAGCCCGGTACGGACGATATGCGTGAGGCTCCGGCTTTGGTACTTATTGAGAAATTGAAACAGTCGGGTTGCAATGTCCGCGCATACGATCCTGCTGCTATGGATGAGTCCCGCCGCCGGATAGGAGAGTCGGTTTATTATGCGCACGATATGTATGATGCGGCTCTTGATGCGGATGCGTTGATTCTGGTAACCGAGTGGAAAGAGTTCCGTCTTCCTACCTGGGGAGTAATCAAGAAGGCGATGAAACAGCCTGTAGTGCTTGACGGACGAAATATTTATGATGGTGACGAACTACAGGAAATGGGGTTTGTTTATCATTGCATCGGTCGATAAATAAAATAGAGAGAATAACCATGTACAAACGTTTTTCGATAATAATGTTGGCTGTTGCGCTGTCTTCTTGTGGAACTCCGCAACAAAAAGCATCCGCCCTGGAAGAGAACAAGGAGGCATAATCTTTGTTGGATGGTATATGGTTGGACGATTATACGGATACTGCATTTCTGAGGGTGATAGGCGACTCCCTGTTTTATGCAGATGCCGCTACAGCTCCCGTTGCTTTTAAAATTATAGGCGATTCGTTGATTACGTATGGTGCACGGACTAATGGTTATAAGATTGAGAAGCAGGAGGAGCATATTTTTTGGTTTCATTCGGCTGTGGGAGATGTGATACGTCTGCATAAGTCTGATACAGAGAATGATTCTCTGGCATTTATCCACACTCGGGAAATCCCTGTTTATAACGAAGTTATTAAGAAAGATTCGGTGGTGACATACGATAATGTCCGTTATCGCGGATATGTGTACATTAACCCGTCAAAGATTAAAGTAATGCGTCCGGGAGTTTCGGAGGAAGGACTTGGGGTGGATAATGTATATTATGACAATATCATACACATTTGCGTGTATGAAGGCAGGAAGAGTCTTTATGCCAAAGATATCACCAAGCAGATGTTCAAGGGGGTGGTTCCGGATGATTTCTTGCAATGGGCTATATTGTCGGATATGGATTTTATGGGCGTCGATTCTAAAGGGTATCATTATCAGGCCACGGTATGCGTACCTGACGGCGCATCTTGTTATATGGTCAATATCACTGCTGGCAAGGATGGAGGACTTGCATTCGAGTTGGTAAGGTAGTCGTGGCTATGTCATTTTTTCGTTTAGCGATTACTATTTGGTCGCTATCATGCTCTATAGAGAATACCCCGAAAAATCCTTCAAAAGCTTCAGTCTGCTCGCAAATGCCCTGCCCATCGGCATGCCGGCTGAAGGACTGGGCTCGGGAATTCTTCAGCTGGAGATTGGAATCCTTCAGGCGGATTGGTGGTTCTTCCGATTCTTGGGGAATCGGTTTTCCTGAAGGATATTTTTCGGCTGAAACATTTCACAATGCATATCCTTCAGTCGGAATGCCGGTGGGCAGGGCGTTTGCGGAATAGCTGAAAGATCTGAAGGAAAAATAAGGTGTTTCGGCATGTAGATGCCGTTATGGAAAAAACAACAGGTCAAATTTTAAAAAGCTCTTGTTCTTTCAATGAAAACGTCTTGTTCTTTTTTTTAAAGACCTTGTTCTTTTCTGAAAGGAACAAGACGTTTGAAAGGTTAGTAACGTGCATACCGGAAGGTTAGTAACGTGTCACCTCATACGTTACTAATGTGTGAGTTGTAAGGTTAGTAATGTTACAGGTGAAAGATTATATATCCTACAAGCAATACATATAATGGATGTTTGTGATTGCCCCGCATCTATTTTGCAGAGAGCCATGAAGTGACTTTCTTCATAAAATAAAATTGGAGGAAAACAAGTCCGTCTTCCTCCAATGATTTTTAGATATCATCTCTTCCGTCTATTCTTTTGGGGTGTTTCTTCTATTATTGGCACCGGGCGTACCGTTCTTTTTCCCCTTATAATTGCCTTGTTTTCTGGAACTGCCACCTTTGTGATTGCTACGACCGGCGCCACTTCGCGGGTTGTATTCGGGCGCTTCTCCCAATTCCTCGGGAACCGGGATTTTATAGATATTCCTACCCAAGAAATTTTCAATAGCTTTGAATTGGGTCTGCTCTTTCTCACTGACAAAAGTAATGGCGCAACCATCATGGTTGGCACGAGCTGTACGGCCGATGCGGTGTACATAATCCTCGCTGTCATGTGGTACATCGTAGTTGATTACCAAACGAATATCGTCAATGTCTATTCCTCGCGAAACAATATCGGTAGCAATCAGGATATTAATTCTGCCACTTTTGAATTCACGCATAATCTGTTCCCGCTGGGACTGCTCCAAGTCTGAATGCATTTCACCTACGTTCAGTTTCATCCGCTTGAATGCTTGTGTCACCTCCTTTACTTTCAATTTGGAAGAGGCAAAGATAATGACCCGTTCAGGTGTTTGATCCTGGAACAGGGATTGAATAATTCCCAATTTCTGGCGTTCATAACAGATATAAGCCGTTTGGATAATCTTTTCCGCAGGTTTTGAGACCGCTAATTTTATTTCTACCGGATTGTTTTAGATCGTTTTTGCCAATTGTTGTATTTTAGCCGGCATAGTGGCCGAGAACATGATGGCCTGACGTTCTTTCGGCAGATATTTCACTATTTGCATAATGTCATCCGAGAATCCCATATCCAGCATACGGTCCGCTTCATCAAGAATAAAGAAAGAAACTTTAGACAAGTCTACGTAACCTAGGCTGAGATGACTTATCAGACGTCCCGGAGTAGCAATGACTACATCGGCCCCCAAAGTTAAACCTTTCTTTTCTTGCTCGAAGCGCACACCATCGTTTCCTCCGTAAACAGCTACGCTGGATGCCGGTAGAAAATAAGAGAAACCTTCCATTTGCTGGTCTATCTGTTGCGCTAATTCGCGTGTGGGTGACATGATCACACAATTGATGGCATCTTCCGGATATCCGCCTTTGCTTAATTGATTAAGAACGGGCAAAAGGTATGCGGCAGTCTTGCCGGTTCCGGTCTGTGCCACTCCGATCAAATCTTTTCCTTCAAGAATGACCGGTATGGTATGTTCTTGTACAGGAGTGCATTCTTCAAATCTCATGGCATCTAATGCCTGAAGCACCCCTTCTTCTAAATTTAGTTCTGAAAATTTCATATATATAGTTACTTCTTTCTTTAGAGTTTGCCGCGTTCTTCCAGGTAAGAGTCCTTGAAACCTAGGAAATAGAGGACGCCGTCCAATCCGATCGTATTAATGGACTGTTGTGCGTTAGCCACTACTTTGGGTTTTGCATGGAATGCTATACCCAGGCCGGCTTCGGACAACATGGGTAAGTCATTCGCTCCATCTCCTACAGCAATAGTTTGTGCTATGTCCACACGTTCTACTTGAGCGATCAGTTTCAGCAGTTCGGCGTTACGTTTTCCGTCAACTACATCTCCCAGATATCTTCCGGTTAATTTGCCATTTACTATTTCCAGTTCATTGGCATATACGTAATCTATGCCGAATTTATCTTTCAGATAATTACCAAAATAGGTGAATCCACCGGATAGGATGGCTATTTTGTAACCATATCTTTTCAACACGAACATCAGACGTTCCACACCTTCGGTGATGGGAAGGTTTTCTGCGATTTCTTTCATTACGCTTTCATCCAGTCCTTTCAGCAAAGCCACCCGTTCTGTGAAGCTTTCTATGAAATCAAATTCTCCACGCATTCCTCGCGCTTTGAGTTCTAGTACTAGGGCACCCACACCGGCGCGTTCGGCTAATTCATCTATACACTCTGTCTGTATCAATGTGGAATCCATATCGAAACAAATCAAGCGTCGCATACGTCGGTACATATTGTCCAGTTGGAAAGAAAAGTCCATTTCCAGGTCACTGCTCAGTTTCATTAACGCCTGTTGCATTTCTTCCCGTAGGTGGGGGGTGCCACGGACGGAGAATTCGATACAAGCCCGTACATTCGCTTTCCGCTCATCCAATGGAATACGCCCTGTAAGACGTTTGATAGCATCAATATTTAAACCTTGTTCCGCTAATATTCCTGTGACTGCTGCGATTTGTTTGGCTGTCAGCTTGCGTCCCAGTAAAGTCAGGATGTACCGGTTCTTGCCTTGCATATTTACCCATTCCTCATATTCTTCCACAGTAACGGGATAGAAACGGATATTGATGCCTAATGCGGAAGCTTTAAATAGCAACTCTTTCATGATATTACCTGAATCTTTTTCCTGGCTTTTGAATAAAATGCCTAATGACAGGGTGCTATGAATATCGGCCTGGCCAATATCCAAAATGGTAACATCATACTTTGACAAAATCTCCGTAATGGAAGCGGTTAATCCCGGCCGATCAAGACCGGTAATTCTGATTAAAATAAGTTCAGTATTATTATTCATACTTTGTGGTTGCTATTTACATATTGCAAAAGTACGTAAATAAATCCTTATCAGCTATATTTTCTGCATTCTTTTTTCTCGATGAAAAGGATGATTTTATGCTATATAACATATTTTTTGAGAAAAAATCTTGGAGTTGATTTCAAAACTCCTTACCTTTGTCGCAGATTTCTAATTTAAATGGTATTGATTATCAGTACTAAAGATAATGTTCCGGGTGGAAATCACTGTTTAAGGGCAGTCTCGGATAGTATTAACTAAGATCGAATTACATGATTAAAAATGTAAAGTGGATTTTTGTTGTATTAATTATTAGTTCCTTGATTTCATTCTCTTTTGTAGGGAAAAACACGCCGACAGAAGGCTTGACCATAGGAGACAAGGCTCCTACATTTACTATCTGTGGCGAAAAGCAGTTGATTGACTTGAAGGATTTAAGAGGTAAATATGTACTGCTAAGTTTTTGGGCCAGCTATGATGCTCTGTCAAGGATGCAGAATGCTACTTTGAATCATGCCATCGCGCAGGCCGACAATGTAGAAATGGTTTCCGTTTCATTTGATGAATACAAGTCGATATTTAACGAAACCATTAAAAAAGACCAGATATCAACTTCTAATTGTTTTGTGGAATTGGCTGGTGTTTCATCGGATCTATATCAGACTTATCGCTTGAAAAGAGGCTTTAAGAACTTTTTGTTAGATGAAAATGGCGTTATTGTTGCCAAGGATATCACCGTATCCGAACTCTCTTCTTATTTGAATTGAGAGAACATTTCCGAAAGGAAGAAAAATACAACAAAAATAATTACCGTGGATTCTCAATGGAATCTGCGGTTTTTTTTGCTATATGGTATTTTATTGACTTACATCATTTATCATTCACAATCAAATGCTTACCTTTACGGCGGATAAATAAAAAGGTTATGAAACAGATTAAGAATATTGTGTTTGATTTCGGCGGGGTTATCATTAGCTTTGACCGTGAACAGGCTGTAAAGGCGTTTGAGCGGATAGGAGTGAGGGAAGCGGACAGTTTATTAGGGAAATACCATCAGCAGGGGATTTTTCAGGAAGTAGAAAATGGGAACATGGACGCTGAAACTTTCCGCTGTGAATTGAGTAAAATTTGTGGGAAAGAATTGACTTATCAAGATGTGGAAAATGGGTGGAAAGGATTTGTTACGGACGTGCCGCAATATAAATTGGATTACTTGAATGAGCTTCGTAAGAAGTACAAGGTATATATATTGAGCAACACCAATCCTTATGTGATGGGATGGGCGAGGAGTAATGCATTTACTTCTGCGGGAAAGACATTGGACGCTTATGTTGATAAGATTTACACTTCCTACGAAGCCGGTTCCACCAAGCCGGATCCTGGCATCTTTAACTATATGATAAAAGATAGTAAACTGAATCCGGCTGAAACAATATTTGTAGATGACGGTGTGGCCAATATTGTTATTGGTAAAGAACTGGGCTTTATTACGATGCAACCGGAGAACGGCGAGGATTGGCGTCAAAAACTAGAAAAGCTCCTATAATTATTTAGGAGCTTTTCTGTATAAATAGATAGCAATAAATGTGTAAAGTATATTAGGAATCCATACCGCTATAATAGGAGGGGTGTTTCCGTTGACAGCAAAGGTTGCTGACACTGTTTGGAACAAAATGTATGAAAAACTAAGTGCTAACCCTACTCCTAAATGCAGTCCCATTCCTCCTTTCATTTTTCTGGATGATAAGGAAACACCAATGGTTGTCAAGATAAAAGCGGCAAAGGACATGGCTATACGTTGGTAATATTCAATTTCAAATTCCTTTATGTTGGCGAACCCGCGTCTTTTCTGCTTGTCTATATATTCTTTCAGTTCAGGGCTTGTCATGGTTTGTTGCTGCCCTTTCATAATCAGGAAATCTTGAGGCTCCATTTTAATGATCGTATCCAAACGGTCACCACGAGTGATTTTTTCACGCATACCTTCCATCTCACGTATCATATAGTTCTTGATTGTCCATTTGTGTACAGATGCTGTATCATAAGTGACACTTCGGGCAGTAAGGTGGGCAACTAGTTTCTTGTCATCAAACTTGTCTAAGGAGAAGCGGTATCCCGTTTTATTATAATTTTCATAACGTTCTATGTAGGCATTGACCCCGCTGTCTACTTCCAGTTGCACATTCCGCACATATTCCTGTTTCTT
>ENA-ORKQ01000184-ORKQ01000184.1-human-gut-metagenome-genome-assembly--contig:-NODE-184-length-12980-cov-6.39342_pt1 | contig 12980 bp, 13 predicted proteins | sample MGYA00243060_ERZ508809 | MGnify/ENA primary metagenome ERZ508809 (study PRJEB26277, sample SAMN04329829) | human gut metagenome | biome: human-associated habitat | host: Homo sapiens | place: USA... | reverse complement strand
GCGTATTGTACGGAGTATCATTGTCATCCTGATATACAGATGCCTCTGCTCCATTATACTCGTCACGTGCCGATTTATAGGGTTGCAAAGCCCATATATTCGGGCGCGTCAATTCTTTCAAATCTTTCATCTTTATACTGTTTTTAATCTTACGGTTACTGCATTCTTATGCGCACCCAGTTGTTCATTAGCCGCCATCACCTCAATAGCAGGACCGATATTCTGAATACCCTCACCATTAATCTCCTGAAAAGTGATTTTACGGATAAAACTATCCAGGCTCACCCCACTATACGCTTTGGCGTAACCATTGGTAGGTAAAGTATGATTGGTTCCGGATGCATAATCAACGGCACTCTACGGAGATAAGTATGATTGGTTCCGGATGCATAATCACCGGCACTCTCCGGAGTAAGTGAACCTAGAAATACAGATCCGGCATTGACAATACGCTCTGCCAGTTCCATATAATCCTTGGTCTCGATAATCAAATGCTCGGGAGCATATTCATTCGTCAGAGCAATTGCCTCATCCATATCCCTCACCAAAATCAATTTGCTGTTTGCCAACGACTTTTCGGCTATTTTCCATCTGGTAAGCAAAGCCAACTGGCGTTGTACCTCATACTCCACCTCCTTCATTAATTTCTCAGAAGTAGTTATCAGCATGGCCTGACTATCAACTCCATGTTCCGCCTGTGAAAGCAAATCGGCTGCCACAAATACAGGATTAGCCGTCTCGTCGGCCAGCACTTCGACTTCAGAAGGGCCGGCAGGCATATCTATCGCAACATCCCGCAAAGAAACCTGCTGCTTGGCAGCCGTTACATATTGGTTACCCGGACCGATAATTTTATAAACCTGGCCGGCAGTCATATCTATCGCTATCTCCCGCAATTAAACCTGCTGCTTGGCAGCCGTTACATATTGGTTACCCGGACCGAAAATTTTATAAACCTTAGGCACACTTTCCGTTCCGTATGCCATAGCAGCGATGGCCTGCACCCCTCCTGCTTTGAATATTTTATTTACTCCGGCCAATTTTGCCGCATACAAGATAGCAGGATGAACCTTTCCTTCTTTATCAGGAGGAGTACAAAGTACGATTTCCTTGCAACCTGCAATCTGTGCCGGAGTAGCCAACATCAATACGGTAGAAAATAAAGGCGCCGTGCCTCCGGGAATATACAAGCCCACCTTTTCAATAGCAACAGCCTTCTGCCAACAAGTTACACCAGATACAGTCTGCACCTTTTTCCCTTCAAATCGCTGAGAATTATGAAAAGTATGAATATTTTTCTGTGCCAGCATAATAGCTGCCTTCAATTCAATAGGTACCTCCTTTTCCGCTTCAGCAATTTCCGTTTCAGTAACCCCCAGTAAGTCCAGTTTCACCTTATCAAAACGTTCTTCATATTCCCTCACCGCTTTATCTCCTTCCGTCTTCACTTTATCCAGCACTTCTTTAACCGTATCGCGCAGCGTGTCTGTATTTAATGCCGGACGACGGAGAATTTCCACCCAGTCTTTCTTTTCAGGATATATTATTTTCTTCATACATGTATTCTTTTATAAGTTTACAAATCTCGCCTGACGTATGGACCGGCTATAATATCATTTTCTCAATGGGCAATACCAAAATACCTTCCGCGCCCAATGCCTTCAGTTTTCCGATGATCTCCCAAAAACGTTTCTCGTCAAGCACTGTATGTACCGAACTCCATCCTTCTTGTGCCAATGGCATCACAGTAGGACTCTTCATACCCGGCAGCACTTCGATAATTTCTTCCAAACGCTCTGTCGGAGCATTCATCAAGACATATTTCTTGTCTTCGGCAGCTTTCACCGCTTCAATACGGAACAAGAGTTCATTCAAAATCTCTTTCTTCTCCTCAGACATATTCTTATTGCCTATCAGCAATGCCTCACTTTTCATAACCACTTCCACTTCCTTCAAGCTATTGCTTACCAAAGTCGATCCCGAACTTACAATATCAAAAATAGCATCTGCCAAACTGATTCCCGGAGCAATCTCTACCGAACCGGTAATGACATGAATATCAGAATGAATACCATTCCGTTCCATGAAATCTTTCAAAATGCCGGGATAAGAAGTCGCAATCTTGCGTCCTTCAAACCAAGACAAACCCGGATAGTCCACATCTTTAGGTATAGCCAATGACAAACGGCACTTGCTGAATCCCAAACGTTTAATCACCTCAGCGTCTTCTTTTCTCTCTACAAACTCATTCTCGCCTACAATCCCTAAATCAGCCACTCCACCAGCCACCGACTGAGGAATATCATCATCGCGAAGAAAAAGAACTTCGATAGGAAAATTAGATGACTGTACTAAAAGAATTCTTTTAGAAGCGGAGATTTTAACATCCGCCTCTTGTAATAATGCCATTGTCTCTTCAAACAAACGGCCTTTTGACTGTACTGCAATTCTAAGCATGATTCTATCTGTTTTTTAATTATTAACCGGCAATAAAAAGGGCTTACCGTTTTCGGCAAGCCCTATATCATCATACTACAATATCATCTTAGCCCACCGAGTTATTCGTTAGGAAAATGATGATGATGTGTAGCTGTTCTAACCATAGTCTTTTCTTTTTATTTGCGACAAAAATAAAGTTTATATTTGATATCAGCAAATAATTATCGCAAAAACTTTATTTTTTCTTTCAAATTAAAGGTATTATCTCATCTTGCTCCACCTCGCAGCTCAAAAAATGCATTTCTTCCTTCGCCTTCTCTTGCGGAAAAGTGAAATAAGTGCATAGAGCCTTGGTGCAAAGTTCCTCGCCTTCTCATGCGGAAAAGTGAAATAAGTGCATAGAGCCTTGGTGCAAAGTACCTCTTTATTATTATAAATAGCCGCTTCTACAAATACGATATTGCGCTTCCTCTCCTTTATGGAGGCTTTCAATACAATATACGAATCGTTAGTATTAACAGGCTTCATATAACGAGTTTCCATTTTGGACGTAACACCGGTAGTCTGTAGTTTACGCAAAACTACCCATGCACAAATCTCATCCAACAGCACCGCCTGAATACCTCCATGCAACGTATCAATCCACCCCTGAAACTGTGGCTGAGGTTTCCAGATACTGATTACCTCATTCCCGTCTTCATAAAATTCCATCTTCACTCCGGCGTCATTATTAGGAGCACAGCCAAAGCAATTATATCCTTTCATCCCCTTCCAGGGATTGATTATCTTTTTCATAAGCTATCTTTTATAATTCGTAATCCACACAAGCACGATCAGCCTTAACCTCTTTTAAGAGGCCGGCAGCAGCTACATGATCCGGATGAACGGCATAGGCATTGACATCTGCCAGCGTATCGAATTCACTATCCAAACAAATATCCCATTTTTCAGCAGAATTGGTATTCAGCCCCACAAATATATGACGGATAAAACCTATCTTGACCGGCAAAGCTTCAATAGCCGCTTTAAAATCATTCATCACTTTCAATTTTTCTTCTTGTGAAAGAGTTTCTTTCAATTTAAATAAAACAATGTGCTTAACCATACTTGATATTTTAATTAATTATCCTACTTTTGTAATTGACACAGGGCTTAAAGTATTTAGCCTGATGCAAAAGTAACAGTTTTGTTTTAAAATACATTCTATTATTATGATAATTATTGGCATAGCCGGCGGAACCGGTTCAGGAAAGACCACTGTAGTTAGAAAAATCATAGAGAGCCTGCCCCTAGGTTCCGTTGCAGTCATTCCACAAGATTCATATTATAATGATCAGTCATCCATTCCCTTGGAAATACGTAAACAAACCAATTTCGACCATCCCGACGCTTTTGACTGGCCGCTCTTTGAACAACAGATAGCCGAATTACGTAAAGGACATCCCATTGAACAACCTACCTATTCTTATATAATATGTACACGCCTACCCGAAACCGTCCATGTAGAGCCTAAGGAAGTCATCATCGTAGAAGGTATCATGAGCCTCTATGATAAAGAGTTACGCGATCTGATGGATTTAAAAATTTTCGTGGATGCCGAACCCGATGAACGTTTGCTGCGTGTGATTACCCGCGACATGGTGGAACGCGGCCATCCCTTGGAAATGCTGATAGACAAATACCGGAACATTCTGAAACCGATGCATGACGAATTCATAGAGCCTACCAAACAATATGCCGACATTATTATCCCCAATGGAGGCAACAACCAAAAGGCCATTGAAATCCTTAAACTATATATTGAAAAGATTTTAGGAAGATGAAAAATGTCTGGCTATTAGTCCTTGCCTGTATATGCATGACAGCGTGCCGCAACCGGCAACAATCTGCCGAAGTGACAAATTATGATTTGCCGCAAATAAAAGACAGCGGAGAATTAGTAGCCCTGACCTTGAACAGTTCTACCTCTTATTTCGACTATCGGGGCGAGCCTATGGGATTCCAGTATGAGCTGGCCGATCAGTTTACCCGCTCATTGGGCGTAAAGCTGAAAATAAAAGTAGCACAGAATGCCCGTGATCTGGTCCATAAACTATTACAAGGAGAAGGAGACCTGATAGCCTATAATCTACCTGTCACCAAAGAGTTTAAAGATAGTGTAGAATTTTGCGGGGAAGATATTATCACCCATCAGGTATTGGTACAACGCAATACTCAAAAAAAGAAGAAAGCACTGAATAATGTGACAGAATTAATAGGGAAAGAGGTCTATGTAAAACCAGGAAAGTATCTGGAACGTCTCATCAATCTGGATAAAGAACTGGGTGGCGGTATATTGATACACGAAGTCAATAATGACAGCATCACCACCGAGGATTTAATCATGCAGGTTTCCAATGGTGAGATAGATTATGCCATCTGTGATAACGACCTTGCCAAATTAAACAAGACTTATTACCCCAATCTGAATATTGACCTGGCTGTCAGTTTTGACCAACGTGCCTCATGGGCCGTACGTAAGACCTCACCGCTACTAGGTGAAGCTGCTACTAAATGGCATCAGGAAAATATAACTTCTCCTGCCTATCAGGCCAGTAGCAAGCGTTATTTTGAAATAAGCAAACGGACACCTCACGGTTCCATCTTGTCCGTCAAAGACGGAAAGATTTCACACTTCGACACTCTATTCAAAAAATATGCCAAAGAAATAGATTGGGACTGGCGTATTTTAGCTTCCCTAGCCTATACAGAATCTAATTTTGATACGACAGCCGTATCATGGGCAGGCGCGAAAGGATTAATGCAGCTCATGCCCCGGACGGCGCGTGCTATGGGAGTTCCTCCCGGTAAAGAACAGAATCCGGAAGAGAGTATAAAGGCCGCTGTGAAATATATCGCTGCCACTTCCCGTTCTTTCAACGCAATAAAAAATGAAAACGAACGGATGAAATTTGTCTTGGCGGCTTATAACGCCGGAATAGGACACGTACTGGATGCCATGGCACTGGCTGAAAAATATGGCAAGAATAAATATGTATGGGATAATAGCGTAGATGACTATATCCTGCTTAAAAGTAATGAAGAATATTTCAATGATCCGGTTTGTAAGAATGGATACTTCCGAGGGGTAGAGACTTACAATTTCGTTAAGGAAGTAATGAGCAGAGGGGAAGTGTATAAAAAGAAAATCAAAGACTGACAGCCACTCCTTTTATTATTTCAGGTGGACTTTAAAAACCACTCCGCCGGAAAAGTAACGGCAGCGGTTGAACTCTATCACCGCATTGATATAATCTTTCCAAAAGCTGTATTCAGCACCTATATTAATTGTACGGGCGTCATATTCAGCCATAAGGTTCAGTTTCAACCGGTTCCGTAGGGTTGAAACTTCAGTTCCATCAGGCTGGAACTAAGGTTTCACCAGATTGTAACTATGGCTTTGTCGGGATGCAACCATAGTTCTGGCGATCCGCAATCAGATTCCCATCAGGCTGTAGTCAGTATCTTGTTCGTTGGTGGACGATATTCTGCCGGTCCGGTTTCCGGGTGCTGTGTGCCTGTATTCCCGCCTTTTCCCAGCGTTTGATCATCCTCCGCCTCCTGTTTCTTCCCCCTCCTACGGACTTTTTGGGGTAGAAAAGAGGTAAAAGTGGTGGCAGCAGCCCTTTTTACCATATAAAAAAAGTGCTGCCACCACCCTATGAAACGTCCTGCTCATGGTGCTTTCAGTGGAAAGAGTGATAGCAGTGGCAGCAGTTTTGCAAAACTCTGTGGTGGAGGTTTTCGCGTAAGATCCGGAATTTCATCTCAAAAGATAAGGACGTTTTTTAAAAAGATCAAGAACTTTCAAAAAAAGATAACGGCCTTTTTTAAAAAGAACAAGAGCTTTTTTAAAAACGTCTTGATCTTTTTACCGCTGCCGGAAATACCGGGAACTTTGCGATCACACTCCATAGAAGTACAAACCCTTTACACACACTTTTTACGATAAAAAGCCAGAAAACGCCCTACTTTATATCAAGCCGGAATATCCTACAAAAAAAGAATATATAGCTGACAACAAGCATGTTATACAGAAATATGCTTCAAAACGTAGTGAGGGCATGAGAGATTAGTGAGGGCATAAGGAAGAGCAACTATTTTTACCACAACTACACAAATTATTCATGATCAACATGTTACATATACAGTGAGAGCATGAGGGCATAAACGCTCCCAACTTTTTTGTGGATTTGGGCTGATAACGATGAATAAAATAATGTATCAAGCTATTTTATAACGTTACTTACTTATTCCAAACTACAGGATATTTTCAGGCTTGTCCGGATATTACCTCACCTCTTTCCGCCCTTCATAATACTTTTGCCGAAACGGCGCGGACGGCTGAAAAAATAAATACTTCCTCTACTCACCGACTGGTAGATAAGGTCGGTCTTATCCACATAAACATATCCGTTTTCACGGATTTGACTAAAAGTCTGTATGCCGATAGGGTATTTCATAATTTAATTATTTAGCACATAATATTGTGAAGATAAACCAAACAAACCGATTTCATTCAATCCTGATTAAACATTTTTCATCGCGGACGACTTAGCATAATAAAAAGAGTTTTCATTTTGAACTGAGATTTCGAAAGAACCAACAGCACAAAAAGAAACACCCGAAAGACATTTACTATAAACCCTCCCTTTTCACTTCCTTGCGGAAGCATCAGCGTGGTAAAGTGGTAGAAAATCATCAGAAACGGATACGGAAACGGGTCAGTTTATCCGGATAGGTACGAAGAGAGAAAGTACACCCATGTTTTATCAAAACTTCACGAATAACAAAACTTCACGAATAATAATAAGACCGATACCCTGTCCGTTAGGCTTGGTGGAGAAGAAAGGACTGAACAGTTTGGTTTCCACCTCTTTACTGATACCGGCACCGGTATCAGCAATTTCCAACATCGTAGGTGATACGGAAGTACGGATAAAGATATCTCCTGTTTCCCCGATACTTTCAGCCGCATTCTTGATAATGTTGACTAGTACTTGCTCAAACAGAGAAGTATCCATCATCACTTCAGGATTCTCTTTACATAAATCAAGATGCAGCGTAATCTTACGGTTACGGCAAACCGTTTCCATAAATGTCTTGCAAGCGGCTACGCGGTCATTCAAGTCCACTGATTGTAATTGAGGCTCGGGAATCTTCACCACATTGGCAAAATTTGTGATAAAACGGCTCATGCTGTAGCAACGCTCTATGCAGACTTTCATCACTTCGCGCAAGTCTTCCGTATCCTCCATACATTCCAAAGCGCCATCCACCGTATCAAGAGTAGAGGTAATGCCCGCAGTCGTATTATTCACCTCATGTGCTATCATACGGATCACTTTTTCGTATGCCTTTTTCTCTGCTTTCACCACCTCGGAAGTCAGACTTTCCACCAGAATAAACGGATGAGAGAAGCCTCTGTCAACAAAAGAAAGCCGGGAACAGCGGTAAATCATGGAGTCGCTCAGACGAATTGTTTCAGTAGTATCTTTGGGAATACGTTCTATTTCTTCGGCCAAAGGGGAAGCCAACTCGCACAGCAATCGGCCTCTGACTTCCTCTGCCGAAGAATAATCCAAAAAACGAAGAGCTGCAGCATTTAGCATGGAAATATGTCCGTCCAAAGTCAGTATGACAACTCCCATGGGAGAAGCGCTGACCAGCAGGTCAAGAAAACAAAGTCAGTATGACAACTCCCATGGGAGAAGCGCTGACAAGCAGGTCAAGAAAATGATTCTGCTCACGCAACCGAAGGCGCTCGTCTTTCAACTGCTCCATCATGCGGTTGAAAACCAACACAATGCGGTCGGCTTCCTTTTGTCCGACAGGAGTCAGCCTACTGCTGAAATCCTGCTCACGAAGAAGCTCCATACCGTTGCCGATGATATCAAGCGGTTTCACGACTTTGCGATAGAAATAAACCAGAAACACAAGACTGAATGTAATAACTCCCTCTCCTATATAAAACAACGCACCGCGTTCCTTCAATGTAAGAACGAGCAGGATAGTCCATACTGCTGTCAACAGTAATGCTAAAAAAAAGAACAAGAATTTCAGTTTCATATTTTATCCGGTTCCGTTTTTGCTAATCATTCACTTGTATATTGTATTTCTCCAAACGGCGATAAAGAGCAGCCCGGCTGATTCCTAAGGCTACGGCAACCTGTGACATATTATTGTTATACTTCTCAAGCGTTTGTAGAATAGTCTGCTTTTCTATCTCCTCCAAGGTCATGCCTTGCAGATTCGTTGTCACCTTCTGTTCTATAGGATGCTGGTATTGTGATTTAAAATCATCCGCAGTCAATATTTCCTTTCCACTGACCAGCAAGGTACGTTCCACCAAATTCTTTAATTCACGGATATTACCCGGATAAGGCAAACGGCTTAAATAATCCATCGCTTCAGAAGTAAATTCCACTTTGGGAAGACCGTTCGATTCACATTGTTTGTCGGCAAAATGACGGACCAATAAGGGAATATCCTCACGGCGTTCGCGTAATGCCGGAAGATGCACCGTAATTAAATTAATACGATAGAACAAATCCTCGCGGAAGGTGTGTTCCTGCACCATCTGTCGTAAATCGGCATTCGTCGCACTGACCACACGGATATCGACTTTACGGGGACGGCTGTCGCCCAAGACTTCAAAAGTCTGTTCTTGTAACACGCGAAGCAGTTTCACCTGACAGCTTAAATCCAAATCGCCAATCTCATCCAAAAAAATCGTACCTTTATCAGCCAGTTCAAAACGTCCTACCCTGTCGGCTGTGGCATCCGTAAACGCACCTTTCTTATGACCGAACATTTCACTCTCGAACAAAGTATGAGAAATTCCTCCCAAGTTCACTTTCACAAAAGGTTTCTTGCTACGGGGACTGTTCAAATGTACCGCTTCGGCTATCAACTCCTTGCCTGTACCACTTTCACCGGTAATCAAGACCGATGCGTTGGTACGCGCTATCCGCTTGATCGTGGCCAGCACATCCATCAGTGCTTTACTCTTTCCAATGATATGGCTACGGTCGAAGCCGTCATTATCTTCCACCGGAACCTCTGCTTTCTTATCTTGTGAAGTCAGTTCCAAAGCCGTTTCTATCCGTTGCATCAACGCCACGTTGTTCCAAGGCTTGGTAATAAAGTCAAATGCACCTGCCTGCATCCCTTGCACGGCAAGCTGGATACTTCCCCATGCTGTCATCAATATAACGGGAACATCGGGCCGGAACACTTTGACCTGTTTCAAAAGAGTCAATCCTTCTTCACCACTGGTGGACAGGGTGAAGTTCATATCCATCAAGATTAACTGGGGCGCAACCGAACGGACTATTTCAATAGCCTCTTTGGGACCCGGTACGGCCTGCACATCATATTTCGCCCTTTTCAGCATAAAGCTCAGAGAAGAACGAATGGCACTGTCATCGTCTATAATTAATATCATAATGCTGCAAATGTAGAAATTATTATTTTAATAAGTACAAAGACAACCCCATTTTATATTCAAACAGAATTGAATAGTGAAAATCCTATTGTTTGATAATCTTCTCGAAATCGGCATCAATATTAGTATTGGTATTGAAATCCCACAATGTCAAGCTGCGCAACTGGTAATAATAGTACCAATAATAGAACAACTCATTGATATGCTTCTGACGAGCCTCATCTTTCTTTGACTGGGAATCATTCAAATCCAATGTCGAGATTTTACCGACCATGAAGGTTTCCACATTGGTGCTGTAACGTTTCTGGGCAATCTTGTCCGCATCGTCTGCTATCTGCAACTGGGCCTGCTGGTTATTGAACTGTTCTACAAGGATAAACAGATTCTGATTGAAATTCATGGTCTCCTGACGTAGCTTGCTTTCAGTCACATCGCGGTTACTTTGAGCAATCTTTACCTGACCACGACGTTTTCCCCAGTCAAGAATAGGAATTTTAAAACCAACTTCTACAATCTGGTTATCTTTCAAACGGCGGTATGCACTATTAAATTCATTGTCTGTTCCTGTAAAACCTACCTGTGCATAGAGCTTGATTTCACGTAAATTACCTTTCGCCTTAGCCACTTCAAAATCTGCTTCCAACTGGCGGCGACGAATATTGTGCGCAAATGAATTATTGGCAAGTGCTTTGTCCAAAACATCCGGATAGTTCAGCAATACAGTCGGAATCGTCTCGGGAACAACCGGTTCCAATTCCTCATCTTCTCCTAATGCTAGAAATGAACGGAGTTTGAACATATTACTTTTCAAGTTGCTTTCATTTTCAGTCAACGTAGAACGGGCATTCAATACATTCAGTTCCAATTGCAACAAATCATTTTCACTGATCTGCCCCATACTACGCTTTGCCTTAGCCACTTCATACAGTTTATCTGCATTCTTCAGATTCTGTCGGGCGATGCCTACATTTTCCTTAGCCAACAACAAATTGAAAAAATAGTTGATAGTAGTCATGGTTACCTCTTCGGTTGCAGTAAGAAATGCGGCTTTAGCTTCAGCGTATCTCACCGGTTCGATGCGGCGGTTCCATTTAATTGTATTCACTCCGAAAATAGGTTGTTCCAAAGTCAATGCCACAGGAACAGACATATATCGTTTTGATTTATCTCCATCCAGTTGTTTCAAGAAATCAAGAGAGGTATTCAATGAGAGTTTACCACCGGTCAACCAAATATTCTGATCGATAGAAACTTCACCATTCATTTCCATATAATTATTACGTACAAATGTATAAGCACCGTTATCCTGCTGATAAGAATTATACTTCTTATTATAGCTGGGAATAGTGGCTTCAAAATTCATTTCCGGAAGCAAATCCGCACGGAAAGTACGATATTCCCAATAAGCGGTTTTCAGCTCGTTTAAAGCTACGGCCGCATCTACACTTTGCACACGGGCAATAGTAATGGCTTCCTCCAAAGTGATGGCACGTCGCTTTTCTTGTGGCTGCGCTCCGGCAACCAACGATATGCCAAAGGCTAAAAATAGAGATATTACTTGTTTTTTCATTGCGTTATTATTCTTTTTATCAAAGGTAAGGCAAATGGTATGCCAAAAAACTATTTCACTGTTTTATAATACCTTACGACAAAAATGGAGTGTCCGAAATCGGACACTCCATTCATATACGAACACTGCTGATCATGTGACAATGAAATAACATTATTCATTATGCAACGCGTCTGCCGGCTCAATCCCCATCGCTTTCCGGGCGGGGAAATAAATGCCGAGCAAAATTATTATCCCCAACAACAGCATGGCCGACACAAAACAAAGCAAAAAACGTCCCCAAGCAGGTTCCATTAATGTATGCACAGTAAGATCCGCCATCTGCATATTCGCACAAACAAAAACAGCGGGAATGGCAGCCGAAACCAAGAGAAGGATGCCCTCAAGTACATAATAACCAAATACATTCATCCTACTGCAACCTAGTGCCATACGCAAAGCTATCTCACTTCGGTTTTTACGAGTCCGAAACCAGAAAGTACCCAGCATCCCTAAAAATATATTGAAAACAAAGAAAAGGATAACGGCATAGGTAGTATTCAGATAATTCACCGTTCCTTGCTCTATATCGAAAGCTTCCTTCATATCGCCATACGAATTTATATCGTATAAGTAATAAGGGCCGATAGATAATTTCCCTTGCATATCCTGCATAAAATGTTCGGTAAATCCCAGTATGGAATTGGAAGCCACACGCACCGCAATGTGATGCCAATGAGTCAGCGGCGGACTGGGAAGATAAATAAAAGGTTCGTAACGCTCGTACTCATCGGTCTTATGAGCAGGAAGTACCGCCATTACCTTATAATTAGTTTCCGGTTGCACACTATTCAGAAAATAAGGATTGAAACAAGTCTCCCCTACTCCATTGCGTCCGCTAAACAAGGAATCACTTAACGTTTCACTCATCAACACCGGCATGGGGTATTCATTCTTGTCCCAACGCTCCGCCTCAAATGAGCCTGATAATGGCTGCAAACGAAATACCTTGAAATAAGTAGGGCTGACATAACGGATGAAACAGCCTACCACATGGGTCGAATCCGAATGCGGAGCATATCCCTCATACATATTATTTCCCGTATAAGGTATTGTCCCATAATAAAAACAAGCTTCCTCCACCCCTTGATATTGTTGGATTAAATGATAGATTTGTTCCAAATATTCAGCAGAATGACTCATTAATACAGAATCATTTTGCAAAGCCGGCTTAATATTCAATTGAATATCAAAAACATTCTCCGTGTCATATCCTTTAGTCTGACGGGCAGCAGCCTCATAATTATAAACCAGATCGATGCTGTACCATAGCAAGATAAGAACAACAATCAATTCAACCCACACCCATACATTGGCGTGCCTCTGGTTCCACATTTGTCTGAATAAACTCTTTATCATTTTTCTTTCCACCTATTCTCCTTTGAAGGTAGTCGCAATATTACGAAGTATGACCATCCATACCAGAATCAAAACCGACAATAAATT
>ENA-ORKQ01000183-ORKQ01000183.1-human-gut-metagenome-genome-assembly--contig:-NODE-183-length-12990-cov-6.01917_pt1 | contig 12990 bp, 10 predicted proteins | sample MGYA00243060_ERZ508809 | MGnify/ENA primary metagenome ERZ508809 (study PRJEB26277, sample SAMN04329829) | human gut metagenome | biome: human-associated habitat | host: Homo sapiens | place: USA... | reverse complement strand
AGTAAGTGTAGAAATTTGTACTTCATGGCAGTTTGCTGGTGTGCTTCACATTCCTCTACCGCAAGGAATGAGAGTACCTTGGATTAACGTTTCATATAAATGATGCTGCTGTCTGCCTGCATCTTTGCAAGCAAAAGCGACATATAAATTAGATTATTATAGCCTACCCCATTATACGTCGCCGGTACTTCTATTCCAATAGCATATTTGATAATCATTCTCAACACTGCAAACATCTCATTCTCCGTTACCTCTCCATCAAAATCTGGCACGGCTCCGTTGAATGTCGCGCCTGTATCGAGTGCGTACTTCAGAAATACGTTTTTCCCCTCCTGTAACCTATCTTGTAAAGTTTGCATCAGTGGCCTAGACTGTTGGACAAAATCATCTCTTAAGGCTTTCAATTGTTCCTTTATCTTATCCTCTGTCTTTGTGACATCATTCTTAACTGAGTAATCAATAAAGAAATTCAGTACATCCCTAAGGAGTGGATTATAACCGGCATATAGGTCATGGCTGACATCCCGAATGGCGTCAAGGAATTGGAAGTCAATCTGCCCCAAAACATCATTGGTGCTGATACCTGCGGCCAGACTACCACCTAAGCGACTGCTTCTATAGAGTCTGATGTAGTCATGATCTATGATTTTCCATATTTCCTTGGCTGTAGTTGCGCTAGCAACATCTGCCTTATAGTCGTCCTCTTGCGCATCAGCCAATTTAAACTCGTATCTCAATTCCGCCTCTTCGCTTAATGCAGGGTTTGTCATCATACCGGAGAACAACCCCATTTCTGCAGAATCCAAGGCTTCACCCTCACTTCTACATAGGACAAGAGTTATTTGGATACGTGGCGACTGCTGTTGAAGCGTTGCCACATCTGTCTCATAAAATAAGTCACTTGTATCCAACCTACGGCCGTCACTACGACCAAGCACTAAACCCATTGCACGGAGCAGGTTGCTTTTGCCTGTATTATTATGTCCTATTATGACATTTACTCCTTCATGGAAGGGAACTGAAGCTTCCTTGAAGTTACGGAAGTTTGAAATTTTAATCTCCTTTATATACATATTATTCCTATTATTACACGTATGACTCTTATGCTTTTCATTTTGACATTATGAAAATGGTATAAGTTTTAGCAATGAGCATAGGCTTCGCTTATCCTGGTAATTATCCAAAGTTGAATTCACATATTTTTCCGAAAAGGATGCGCACTGTTCAATTGGATGAAAAGTGTGTAGAATCTTATCTATCATTATACTGTTTTGGAGACGATTCCTTACTATTTTCAACCGATGACATAATCTTTACATTCAAGATCTCATCCTTACCTAACATTTGTCTTACAAGTCGATAAACCGTCGTGCATGGATTCTGATTTGCGTAACGAGCATCTGTGTATTCAAAATGTTTGGCTTCTGCGAACTGCATCGCCGAATCCATAGAACCATAGGTAATCATGATGTCGTAGTTGTTAGGATCTTTCTTTGCGTATATATATTTCTTCTTTGACCGGTATTTTGGAGAAGCATTCACAGCCGCAGAAATCTTCTCTTCATAGTGTTTTCTTGAGACACCTGTTGTCACATTCTGGAAGTGATACAGATACCACAATTCGAATGCTTCATTGCTCCAAGCTATCTCAATGCCATTATTTTGCCCCATTAAAATTGCCTCATTGAAATCTTTAGCAGGAAATTCGTCTTTATCAAATACTGCCCATACCCGGTCGTAATTGTTCTTTTTTTTCAGTTCGATTGCTTTCTCTACAACACCCTTTGTCCCACGACCAAGTCCTTTAACTTCGATATCGTAAACAATCACTCCTTGCTGTTTTTCAGCTAACGCCTCAAAATAATTGGGTTCAGTCTTAGTACCTTCACATACAATTAATATGGAACAACATATAAACTTTTGCTCACGTCTCTGTGACTGTCGTTTGAATTTCAAAGACGCATTATCAATCTTTATTTTTTTTGCTGCCATAGCCTTAAAATTTAATCGTTAAGGATATAAGGAATAGCTCCATAACGCCCCGCAATATAATTTCTCTCGTAGTTTGCATCGTTGCGAGGTTTCGTCCCATCTGGAAGGACTATGTCCATCAGGCTATACAAGTCTGTCTGCTCTTGTGAGTCTTTTTCTGTAAACCAAATCTGGTCGCGACGAAGAATTTTCTGTGACAGCAAGTGTGTGTCATGAGTGGTAAATATCAGCTGCGCATTCTTTGGATTTGTTTCATGATTATTGAACAACTCTATGATATACTGAGAAATCAGAGGATGCATCTTAGTATCCAATTCATCAATAACAAGCGTGGCTCCAGTATACAGGGTATCGAAGATTGGAGCAGAAAGGTCGAACAATTTGTTTGTTCCTGATGATTCTCTTTCTTCAAACGAAAAATTAACGGAACCTACGACCTTACCTTTATCCGAGTATATGTTGTGCACAGAATCCAACTCGATACTTTTCTTTCCTTGTATCTCCTTTTGAAACATGGCTCTTAACTCTGTAGGTAAATCCGATGGGATATTAGGCTCTTCTTCGTGAGTGAGAATACTATTGAATCCAAGTCTCAACTTTTGGAAAAATTTAAGTGCATCAACACTAGATTGTTCTTTCTTATGGAAGAACAGCTTTGAATATGATCTATACTGCTGATTGTTTAATCCGGAAATCACGTTAAAATCTGATTGGAACCAGGAAATAACCTGACGTGACATTTCTCCTCCCAACTGTTGACACAAGGACAAGAACAAGCGGTTGTCATTGGTTTTTTCTTCATAACCAACACCTTCTGGAAAATTATTCTCCTCTACGCAGATTCCCTCCTCATTCCTAACAAATAGCATCTGCTCTTTAGAACGAGGCGTAGTCTTACGGAACAACCACTCATCAACTATTCGTTCAAGGTTGTACCTGAATCCATATCTATAGCAATATTCACCTTTGAGAAAAATTACCTCAAACATAGTAGGGCGCTCATTATCTTTCAAGAGAAGAAATGGATCATACTCCAATTCTTCATTGTCGTTCAGTTTCACAGACAACAGAACGCATCTTGCCATCGTGTGCATAGCACTGACAAGATTGGACTTTCCACTCGAATTAGCTCCATACAACGCTAAGGTACGGAGCAAAATATGCTTGTTGCATGCAAACAGATTAGTCTCAGAGCATTCCTTCAACGCCTTATCCGCTTCTAATACCAAGGTCTTCTTTCCGTAAAACGACCTGTAATTCTCAACTGTAAATTCAAGTATCATATAATTAAACCTTAAAGTCTTTATATAGAATAATATTTCAAGTACAAAGGTAATAATAAAAACTCAATTAGCGTACGAATTTGAGATTATTTCTCAAATTCGTACACAATATTCTTTCTTTTCTATCAACTACAATGAATGTTGCTCTATTTTAACCCTGCATTAAAGTAGAGCAAAAACGATTAAAAGTAGCATTTGGGCTGGCGAAAAGAAAAACAAGAGAACTCATGGATGAAAGAGCGGTTTAGTTTAGAACTTGATTAGATATACAAAAAACAAACTAAACTTTATTATGAAAGTTTTTAGTATTTCGAAAACAATACAGAATCTAACTTGCAATCCGAGGGAAGCGAGGAACAAACAATAATATGACAAGGGACAAATTTTGTCCCTTGCAATTCAGCACGGTTTTTTGGAAGTGGTTTTATTGTTTTTCTTTCTTTTGGTATGCGAAATTTTGTCCCTCGTTTGTCCCCCAAAAATATTCTTCGAAAATTTACATATTGATATACAATACTTTATATAACAGAAATATCGTTTGCGTGGGCAAGCAGAGTAACTAATTGACAATCAACCCGTTGTATTCTATACAAATGTAAAATACTGATAAATGTCACTTAAATAGAGAAAAATAAGCTATTTCAAGAGTCATATTTTCTCTTGTTTGCTTATTTTTTCAGCATTTTTGTCCCCCGTTTGTTCCCTAAACGGATACAAGGGACAAAATTCTGTCCCTCATACAATTTAACGGTGATAAATAGGCAAATTTTATCAGTACCACTAAAACTTATCTAAATTACAGATAATATTCGAATAGAACTGAATTGTTTTTCAGCCAAAATAGATTCTGACAATCAAGTAATTGGCATATTTGAATATAACAGCAGAAATCATCACCAATGAGATTTCATATAATACATTTGATAAATATTCCCAACCATTATTTCGAAGTATTCGAATAACAGCATATTGAACATCCTCTTAAGTCTCACATTCATTATTCGAGGGTGATTTAAAGAATTCACTGAAAAATATTTGGAGTATTGCGAAATTATTCAGTACATTTGCGCCTCTTTTGAAAATTTACAATGCTGCAAAATAGAATAGACATATTATCCCAAACGACAATTCGAGGCAACAAATGCTTCGGAGTTCGGTCGTATGTTCTTCATGTTTGGAGCATTGAAACGTCTGCAAATTTCATAAATACTTTCCAGCGAACACATATAGGAGATAAGATGCGATAGATGCTCGTATCTTGATATTAGAATAAACAGCAAAATAGTTGGAGAGTCCTTACCGAACTTCCCAACTATTTTGTTTTATGCCCATTGGTGACTGTTTGCTCCGTGCAATTCCTCTCCCGTCATTTCCGTCCAATGAGCGCAGGAACAACCAATTTTAATTAACCGCACAGCGATGTGCACAAAAGAGAGCAAAATGAATTACAAATTTGACGGAAGCAAGGTGTATTTTACATCGGACACGCACTTTTATCATTCGAATATCATTGGCTTTTGCAAGAGGCCATTCAAAAATGTAGAAGATATGAATGAAACACTGATCGAAAATTGGAACCGGGTAGTTGGTCAAGATGATATCGTGTTTCATTTGGGGGATTTTTGCCTGGGAGGATCCCATGAATGGACCAAGATTCTTAACAGACTGAATGGAAAAATCTATCTCATTCTCGGTAATCATGATCTAAAAAATATCAGGCAAGGGTACGCCAGCAGGTTTGAATTGACAAGCATGCAAATGCACATAGAGGTCGACAAGCAGAAAATCTACCTGAACCACTATCCGTTCCTCTGCTATGGAGGTGCTTACAGGAATATGTGGCAACTGTTCGGGCATGTGCATACGAGCAAGAATAATACGGGAAAAGACGCTTCACGGCTGGATATGCTCTTTCCGACGCAATATGATGTGGGAGTGGATAATAATGACTTTACTCCGGTCTCATTTGAGCTGGTAAAGAGGATAATCCAAAAACAGGTTGAACAAGCAAATAAAAATAAGTAATATGAGAATACAATATATGAGCGATCTGCATTTTGAGTTCAGGGAGAACAGCAGGTACATAAAACAAAACAGATTTCCGGTAACGGGCGATATACTCGTATTGGCCGGAGACATTTTCTATCTGAAAGACAGAGTGGCTCCTTTGGGGAATTTCTGGAAATGGGCATCTAAAAACTATAGGCAGGTTCTTATTGTTCCCGGGAACCATGAATATTACAATTATTGCGATGTGATGGAACGGGGATTACAATGGCGATGGATGTTCAAAGAGAATGTCGGTTATTATCAAAATCAAGTATTGAGAATAGACGATACCGATTTCATAATGAGCACACTTTGGTCGCATATCGAACCGGCAGACGAATATTTCGTTTGGAAAGGACTTAACGATTTCCGTCAGACCATGTACAAAGGGAAACTGCTCCAAACGGAAGCATATAATCAGATGCATGACTTCTGTTTAGGGCATATCAAAAAAAGTCTTGCCGAAAGTACGGCAGAACACATAGTGGTCGTGACTCACCACCTGCCTACTTTGCAGGTTGTTGCTCCTCAGCATCAAGGTTCCGTATTGAACAGTGCCTTTGCCAGTGAATACGGAGACCTGATCGCTAACAGCCGGATCAATGCTTGGATTTACGGACATTCGCATACCAATATCGACACAGAAATCGGGAGTACAAAAGTGATTTGCAACCAGATGGGATATACATTTGAAAACGAGCATGTAATCAATGGATTTGATCCGGGGAAATTTTTAACGATTGAAAACGAATGAGATATGGAACGACATAAGAAGACAATCTTTACCAGGCATCTTTTCATAGACTTGGCAAAAGAATGCGGATTGAATGCTGCGATATTCGAACAGCTCGGAAGCGGGCGAGATACAGAAATCGTGGTAGATAACGATACATTGAAGATGTTAGGTAAACTTCAGGAGCAATTTGCTCAACTGGAAGAGATGGGTGACAATGAATACAGAGGATTTTATATCGAATTGCCCCGCCCTACTCAGGAAGAATGGGGAGATTGCGAAGCGTCGATTGCAGACGGAGAATATGAGAGCACGGAAGAATACCTCCGGGATTGGGAATTGTCAAATCCCAGAGAAACGGTATGGTATCATGTCAGCTCCGCCAGGTACAGAGAAAATCGCACCATACAATTCACGGATAGGAAACACTCGTATTTTACTATTGCGAATTATTCTCGATATATAAACCGAGTAGGTAACAATTTTCCCAATGAATGGCAAAGGGATTTCTTGGCAAAGTTGACCTTATATTTTCATAAGCTAATCGATACTATCATACAAGATCCGGAGGAGTTCAATGATTATGTAGCGAATCATCTTCCTTACCAGCAGCGAGACGGGAAAATTGCGAGAAAGGAGTTCAACAGAATAGAACCGAGATTTAAAATTGAGGTCGATGACGAGACGTCGGCAATAAAAGCACTGGAGGATTCCGTCTGCAAGAATTTCGGGCGGCCGTTAGATACAATGACGATACGTTCGTATTGCAAATATTATCGGATCGCTCATGAAGCCTATGGCCGGTATTTTGAAAGGTTTGATACTACACGAAAGATACGTACCCTCCCGAATGGAGTGCCATTGGAATTACAGGATGTCGCATATTACAACATGGTTAAATTCTGTGATTTGCAGGATAAATACGCTCTCGACAGTGAGACGGATTTCAACAAATTCGCCTCGGACCATTATGGGGAACTGGGATTGTTGCGGTTGAATATACTCGCATCGGATTTTGACAGCCCCGGATGGAGAATCATTGTTTCCAACAGCTACTCGGCGTATGTGGATGTTGCGGTAGAAGTCGCCACTGCACTATACAAGTCTGGCGCTCCTTTGGAAATACACGACGCTGCCAAACTTTTACGAATACTCAAGGAGAAGGATCATGTGAAATTGATTCCGTACACATTTCACGACTACATGGGCCATCATGAAGAAGGAACCGTTTATCAACTTCCATGGGAATACGAATGTATGGATAGCGAGGAGAATGTTTTATCATTGAAACAATACCATGACATTATCTCTCTGGCAGAATGGGATGAAATAGAAAAAGTAAACATTGACAAAAACGGGATATAATCCCATAATTATTAGCAACATATTTGGCAGACAATGATACTCTGCCCAATATGTTATAATTAACTATATAATTAAAAACAAAAGGAATTAATTAAAAAGAAGCGTGTAAAAGAATGAAACTTGACTCAAATTTTATAGCATTCTGCAAGCAGAGCATCGCATTGGAACAACGAATGGCGAAACAGGCGGGAAAACGGTTGAATGAAGCGATGCGCAACAATATCCAAGATATTAATGTATTGGATCGGATTGCAGACCAGCTACTTGACACTATGTCAGGGCTATCAGGTGTGGGAGAACGAACTTATATGAAATATATCAAATACTTGGGAACGTTTAACCCTCAAGCTGCAAAAGAAACAAAAGATGCCTATGAAGATATCATGGGATATAAGATACATGTAGCATACGCAGCGGCACGATTGGCCAAAGAATTGCACAAAGGACAGGTAGATCAAGCAGGTAAAGATTACTTTGAAGAACATTTATCGACTGTCGGACGAAACGGTTTCGACTGGAAAGAAAAAACCGTGGGATTTCTGTTTAATGTAGCTGAAGATACAGGTCATACCGTAAAAGAGATCATTAGAAAACTGAAAGCGATACTGGATGACTGGGAGAAGAACAAGGAAAAACATGACTGGATTTATGAATTTGAAGATATCGTAGGATCCTTTCCGAACGAAAAATACCACAAATTAACAAAGCAAGAATGGGACGAGATTGAAGAAGCTCTCGATCTAATGGACTTCCGCACAACTACCAATCGTGAAACATATATCGAGCGTTTCCGCGGACATCGTTTGGCCATCAAAGTCAAATTGAATGACCTTCAGTACAATATGGATATTACCCGCATTCTACACCATACAGACAAAGACTTAGCGAGGATGGAAAGACATAAGAAAGAATATTATCTGTTATTAAAGATGCTGGCAGATTGAAGTTTTAAGACAATCAAAATTTAACTCAACTTAGTGGCATGAACCTACAAGAACAAAAGATGTAAGGTTTAACCGAGATGATGGAAATCATATATCTATCATGCCACATATGGTAAATCAAAGAAAAATGAGAAAAGATTACTTCTAAACGACTCAGAAGACTTGTAAAAACGCAAGTTTGACATATTATGTACATCTATTTTGGAAGTAACTAAGCTTTTGAATGGTAAGCTGTAATAGTCAAGACTTGTTCAGAAAGATGGCCTTTCACTTCAACGTTTCGCTTACTGCAATCAATCTCGCCAAGGGCACTTGCAAAAGAATGAAAATCAAATATTCGGTTTCTTCATGCAAGTCGGTAACACACAATGCCAATATGCTTGAACGGCGTGTTCGCCATTCAAGCAGACACGACATTAATTGACAAAATTTTCAAAGAACTACTTTTATTTACCGCAGAACCACTTAGACTTGGCTAATTTTTAACGAACTATTGAATATATTTTCAATACATTTTTGCGGAATTTTCTCTTGCTCTAAACGTAGGTTGTGAGACTTGATATGATTATACAGTGTGGCTTCCGCAGGGGTAAGATGGAGAGGCTTTGATACATTGCTTGGAGTGCCTTTGTCGCCTTCAAAATAGGTGTCTAAGGTAGCGCGATCCATCAGAAGGCTTTGCGTCTGGGGAATATACCTGCGGAACTGCGAGAGAATTTCGAAGCCCTGTACATCAATGTCGCCCCAATAGAATAGTGAAGCGCTCCGCATTAATGGAACAGACTTGACGATGCCAACGGTGAATCCATGCCCCCAAATCAGCAGACTTCCTGCCAACTTGGGAAAAGTCAGGAAGTTGACTTTATTCTCCACCACAAACACCTTCTGCACAGGCAACGATAACGCACAGAACTGACTCTGAGGCATCGTCAGATCGTCTACACCAGAAAAGTATTCACTCGCAATCGATGCTTCCAACACACGAATGCGCACCCATGGCTCATCGTATCGCAATCCAAAGCGCTTTTCGAACTCCTTCTCATCCGAACAGACATGCTCTACAATGACAATATCCAGCAACTCACGAAGCACTCCCTTATTGCGCTCAATGAACTTGGTGTGCACCTCAATAGGCAATTCACGAATGTACAACTCAGGACAAGGATTCGCCACAAAATAGCGCAAAACTTTCAACAAATCAGGCCAAGAGGAAGCATTCTCGATCACCTTAAGTGGATAGCGTTCCACCCATGGACGAAGCTGCGGAAACTCATTAAACAACATCGCCACATCCTTGCGAAACTGTGACACTTCACCACCCTTCAGCAAGAAGCGCTCAACGTCCGAAGCTCTCCTGAACTACACACGCTCAGGCAGATCCTGTGCGCCCAATGCTTTCGTTTTCACTGTTTTCTACTCTATCGTGTAACCAAAGCCCTTCACCTCTTTCGATTGCGAACGGATGTCCGTCAGTTCGTGCTGATACTCATCCATCGATGCGCTCGCTTTCTTATCGCAAGGAATCACAATTGGTTCAAACTCAGAGCCAGCGACCACTGAACGCAAATAATCCACATACTTGCGTTCTGTCTTCTTACGTATTTCTGCTGCCGTTATCATACCTCCATACTCCTTTCACGTTCTGCCTTAAACTCACTGATAGGCATATTATAGAGTACAGAACGGTCACCCTTGCGCTCCACATAATGCACATACGACGTTCTCCACGATGTGGATGTTGTCACTCGGAGTCACCACGAGCAACTGCAGGTGGAGCTGTTTGCAGAGCGAAATCAGATAGCGAGCCTTGTCCTCGTCCTGTGCGCGAAAAGCCTCATCTATGGCAATGAAGCGGAACGAAGAGTCGAGTCCGTTCTTAGTCAAGCCAAACTGATAAGCGATAGCTGACCCCAGGATGGTATATGTCAATTGCGCCTTCTCGCCACCTGACAGCTGTCCCATAGCCTCGTAGGTGTTACGCTTCTGATCATCGTCTTGATAAAACTCCTCCGCCTTATATGTGTAACATCCACGCACATCCAACACCAACTTTCGCCATGAGTCGTCTTGTAAACGAGACATCAGCGGTTCGATATGCTGTTCAAAATGAATCCTGCTGCCATCGATTGTCGAATTCATCTCATGGATGTTCGGGATTGCACTGCTCAGAAGGTCTTGGAACTCCTTCAAATCCACGTTCAATCGTTTGGCTGCGACCAACTGGATATACGTCTTTGGAGCATCCTTGAAATCGATGCCCACAAGATACGAATTCAATTGGTCGATGGTCTTGGTGATAGACTGGCGCCAGTTCTGGAAGAACATATTGAATGCACTGACCTTGTTGATGATATTCTCCTGTAAATACTTGTTGAAGCGCGATTCAAACCCAGGCAGATCTTCGTCCAGCAATCGTTGGTAATAGGTCTGATATTCGCCCACAAACTCCACGGCTTCGGGCAAACGGTTCACGTCCGAACGCCAATCGCGATACTTCGCGGTAATTTCCTCAGTGGGATTCTTGAAGCGATAAATCAGGTTCTTCAAATCGCCACTCTTGCTACCCTTCGTCTCACGTTGTTTCCGCAAAGCGGAATTGATGTCACTCTGTAACGTGTCACGCATTTTGTCCAAACCCACCAATGCCACATTCAGTAAATCTGTGTGTTGCGACTCAAAAGCATCGGTATCAACAACGCCTATTTGAGCCAAAGCCAAAGCACAATCATTGCTCTGTTTCTTGAGTATATTCTCACGATTTTCCAATAATGCTTTGTTACCGATAGCTTCATTAAACTTCTCCTCAAGTGCACCAAGTTCCTTTCTCACCCTCTCCAATTGCCCCTGCAACATCTTCACCTTATCATTGGTCTCCTCCAGTTGTCGCTTCTGTTCTTCCTTTTGCTGAATGACGAGTGCACACGACCACCAGTCGATATCATCAAATTTATCGTATTTATCAAACAGCTTCGAGTAGGTTTCTCGCTTCTCCTGAGCATTCTTTGTATCTGCCTCTATACGACGGACTTTGGTTGCCACCTCCTTTTCATCCTGCTGCAACTGGCGTACTTCCGCCTGCAGCATGGCAATCTTCTCCTTATTGTCCCAGCCCAACACATAGTGTTCCTTGCCTCGTGTCTCTGGTCGGTCGTCTTTCTCATGCTTACCACCTCTCGCTTTTATCAGTCCCTCTTTCGTTACTGCTTTCTCTTGCAGATAGTTAAAGTCCGCAAGCGAATCAACACAACTATAGTTGAACTCAGCAAATAACCTATCCTCAAGCCAATCCAAATACAAGCACTTTGACTTGTATTCAACCTTACGGAGCAACGAATCCACCTTCAATGTCCTATCCTCAAACTCACGAAGAGGCTCTGTGCCCTCGTATCGCTGATACACGATGCGTCCTCGCAGATTATGACCATTCACATACTCATTCACCTGCTTGTAATACTTCTCTGGCACCACCAATCTCAAGGCAAAATTGTGCAGAATACGCTCGATGGCATACTCCCAATCGCACTCAATATCCTTCACACGTATCAGTTCACCGATGAATGGAATCTCTTCGGCGGTTGCACCAACAGCCTCCAGTATCTCATCACGAATCTCAGCCACACGACCAGAGATATTGTTCTTATGCTGCTGCAGATAGCGTATAGTATCCACTCGCTCTGATATCGTGCAGTTGATTTCATCCTGACGGGTTTGTGCCTGACGCTGCTCTTCCATGAGTTGCCTGGCAATCTTTACCTGCAGAGCATCTTTCTCGTGTTTGGCGGTCGCACGATTGGCATCGAATACCTCTGCATCAGGACTTTGTGTCAGCTCCACCGTCTTTGCTAGCTTATCGTATTCTTCGGCTTTGGCCTTGCGGTTATCACGCATCTTCACCTTCTGATTGATTTCCTTCTCAATCTCACGTATCTGCTGACCCACCTCGTCCTTCTCAATAGCCACCGACAAGCGCGTCTGCTCTTGTTCCAGCTCACTCTTCTTCACCTTTAACGCCTTCAACTCATCTTCCAGTTTTCTCAAGTTGCTCTTGCAGCGCGCCAACTCCTCGTTGCACAAATCCACCGTTCGCGCAGCAAACCAATAGGCCACCACACTCTTCTCTTGCTCCAATTCAGCTATGCGCGTGTCTATCGCCATCAGTTCCTTTGCCAATGTATTGATAGGTTCCAGTTGGGCAATCTGCTCCTTCACCTTATCGATATTGGTTTTCGCCTCCATCAGATTTTGGAAGTTGTCCTTTAGTTCCTGGTACTTTTCCTCAGCCGACACTTCCTCGAGCATATTCGTACGGATGAAACTGTCTAGATCGTCCAACACTTTCACGCCCACTATTTGATTGAAGAGTGTAAGCGCCTTGTCCGAACGCATTCCGAAGAGGGCTATCATCTTCTCGCCATACGCAACCGGGCCGTCAAAAAACTCTATCTTGCGTCTTGTGTCATTCGTATTGTATTTCTTCGTCAGTCGCTTGCGCCAGTCGCCATGCAGGTCAAACTCCGAAAAGTCGCGCTTTATAGTCAGCGGTTCGCGAGCTATACCAAACAACACCTTCAGTTCCTCGCCAGAGTAGTAGCGCACCTGAAACAGCGTCACCACACGTTTGTCC
>ENA-ORKQ01000179-ORKQ01000179.1-human-gut-metagenome-genome-assembly--contig:-NODE-179-length-13244-cov-5.47987_pt1 | contig 13244 bp, 7 predicted proteins | sample MGYA00243060_ERZ508809 | MGnify/ENA primary metagenome ERZ508809 (study PRJEB26277, sample SAMN04329829) | human gut metagenome | biome: human-associated habitat | host: Homo sapiens | place: USA... | reverse complement strand
CAAATAAATTCTGTGATCAACAAATCATGTTTTAATTGTAATTCAGTCCCACGGCTATTATTACTCTTAACAAATTCTTCTACTGTTGTATCATCCTTTTCTGTTCTTGGTATTCGAGCCTTCAAATAATGTCTGCTATGTTCTACAATATTAAAAGAAATGTATCTTGGAGCAACTGTCGGAATCTTAGCCGTTCTATCAGCATAAAAGGCAAGATGTACATCGCCAATTATCTTTTCTCTTTGTAAAGATCTACCCACATAGGAGTCATTTTTTAGATTCCGATATTCAATTCTTGCATATACAGGATCGCTATCAATATCAATTTTAAATTTAACTTTATAAGGTGAATGATCCGACAAATACGCAAAGCTGCAAAATATAGGTTTACCAGGTGTCTCTGCAGAAAAATGCCCTCCTTCACTTATAAATTTGATAAAATCGTCAAATCCGGTAAGGGTCTTTACACCACTGTCACCATTTCCTCCCCCTACATATACTTTCATTCTGGCCTCATCAAAAAAGCCCTTTTCTTCAACTGTCAGAAATTCTTTTTTGTTATATAAAAAGCCAATAACGGCCCTCTTTACAATGGACTCCGCATTCTCGTATATTTCATCGGTTTCAAGAGTTAATATGCCGACCCTTCCATAAGCTATGGAGCTCACATAGACAGGAGAGTATTGGGCATTGATACTACCTTCAATAAAACTCTTCTCAGGAATATCCATATCAATCGTAAAATATTTCTGAATAAACCTTATATATAAGCCACTACTTTTACTAATTCGTTCCTTATGTTCTTGTTGGGAAGATGACGACCCCCAAAATAAAAAGCTCGTATTGGCATTTGATCCAAAAGTCATTTTCAGCTCATCATAAGATGTAAAACGGTGTATATCAAAGTGTACGGAAGCTGATTGTTGCCCTATACCTTTCTGATGCATCAAATCCATTACCAACTGCCTACATGAAGACAAAGATGGCTTTTCAAGTACACCTGTAACTTTTTGGGCAGGAAAGGACACAGAGACATTTATAGGCTTATAGTGGACACTGATTGTTTTATAATCCTGATTGGCAACGCTTGCCCCATCCAAGATAGAGCCAGGATAAATATATCGATTCAGATTATCCAAAACTATCGACTCATCTGCCTGTGCATGAATTGTTTTACCAAACCCATTATCCCATAATGTCTCAGAAATGATTTCTGAAGCTCTTGTATGGATATGCGAAGGAGAAGATAAAACCTTATCTCCCATATCAGGAATATAGTTATGCACATTTATATTCACCACTTGTTCGGGATACTTAGGTAGATTTTGAAAAGAACAGCAATCAGATTGCTGTTCTTTTTTGTCAAATTCTTGTTCACATGAAATTAATCCTATAGCAAATAAAAACAGAGTATATCTTAAGATTCTCATGGTTCTAAGTTATTGTCAATTTTCTAAATGGATTTTAAATTTGGAGTAGAAGGGAGAGTTATCAGATAAATAACTCGCAGTATAAAAAATTGCATCTCCCGGCAGGTCTTTAGAAAATCGACCTCCTTGAATTATAAAATCTTGAAACTCATTCCACCCCTTCGCAGTTTTAACAGTGCCTTCTCCTTCTCCATTATACACCATGACGTTCACCTCTGCTTCTTTAAGAATCTTTTCTTGTTCAAGATTAAAAGATAATTTCCCATTTACAACTTTAGCTTGTAAGGCAGCTTGTAAGGCAATTCTTACTTTATCATAACTTTCAGAAGATTCTATCGAAATTAAGGCCATTCTTCCATAAGTAATGGAACTGATATAAATAGGATCATACTTACCGACAGATCCCATATCATCATGATTTAAAAGAATATTTCCATCAGCAGGAAGGTCCATGTCAACAGTGTAATTACGTTGTACTATTTTCGCAAACAATCCGGTTTTCTTTCTTATTTTTCCCTTATCAAGACTGACATCAATATTAAGGAGCCCGCCTATGTTGACATTTGCTCCAAAAGCAAGTTTTAACTCTTCAAAATAGGAAAATTGCCTCATATTATAAGTAAAAGACCCCAACTGTTTACCTGTCATGCCTTCTTTATTCATTATATTCTGCAAAGATTGCCTTTGTGCTGAAAGGCTCGGTTTTGCGATAATATCAGTAACCCAACGAGCTGGAAAAGAATATGATATTGTAATTGGATCCATAGGTTTTACAATAGGAACAAAGCGCTGCTTTTCAATAGATCCACCTTGAAGAATTGAACCTAAATAAATATACCTCATTAACCCTTGAGTTGGTATATGTTCATTTGTTTCATAAATTAATGTATGTCCATTTCCACTACTCCATACACTATCTTTCAATAATTCAGAAGAACGAGTAACGGAGGTTTTATTAAATGAAGCAAAGCTTTCTGGATTATCCATAGAAATATTTATCACTTCTTGAGGGTATCTCTCAAGAAGAACATGATTAGAGCCACCCATTTCTTCAACTGTATCATCGGAACATGAAATTAAAAACATAATTGGCAAAATCAACAAATATACATACTGTTTCATAATTAATATAATTAAGGTTAATACTGAATATGTTAAAAATCAAAAGTACCATGTTTATAAGAGGATCGAGAAGGTTTATAATAATCCTCACCCGGGGTCTGGGGTTGTATGAAATCCTGTCTGAATATTTCCGTAGGATTATCTGTAATTAAATTTGCATCATGGGTATATATATTAAAATAACACTCAGGATCTGTATTTTGGTTATATGGTCCTTCTCCCTCAAAAGTGAATTTGTAAAAACCAATTTATTCTCCGTCTTTTCTGACCGTAAGAAACCAGACATTACCAGTACTTATCGTTTTAAATCTCAATCCATTTAATGATGAATAAGTTTCCTCTATAAACTGATCATTCAAATATGTTTGTTTTTTACAAATAAAGGGCAATTCAAATTTCCCACCTTCAGCTGGTAGAACAAAAGGATTCTGTTCCGAATGGATTTTATACACAAATGTCAACTTCCCTTTATCTATAATTAGGGGAATTTTTTCTACTTTTATACCATTAATAGTAGAGTAAGAAATCTGTAGATCAACATTCAAAATTTTATCTTCCTTATTAATATTTGAGGTTATATTTAATACAACTTGATCACCCTTTATTTTTGTCTCTATATCAGAAAAAAGAGTTTTATCAAATTCTATCGAAACATCCTTGGGAATAATCGGAACCTCTGAATCTAAAATATCATCTATCAATGTTTTTTGAATAATTGTAAAAGTAATAGTACGTTTCTCCCCCAAACAACTAAATGGTTTAGATACGTTCTCACTTGGCAGCAACTGATATTTAAAAATTTTATTATTTTCTTCTTTTTCACAGGAAAATAATGCTAAGGAAACGAACAGAAGAATGAATATTTTTTTCATATTAATACAATTTAGTTTTTTTGCAAATTAAAGGATTTTTCCTGTACAATAAAATACCAATTAATTGGTATTTTATTACAAATAACCATTCAATTTCATTATTATGCCCAAAGCATGAAAATAAAAGTATAACATACAAGAGCTGTAAACAAATCCACGATCAACACAATAAAATAAATCGTTTTTGCATCTTTGCGATATGCATTTATGCAAAATCATACAAATTTCTTTATCAGTAAAATACCTATTAATTAGTATTTCATTGACAAAATGAAATGTACTTTAAAAGCCCAAAGTTATATTCAATTCATAACCTAAATGCCTATCCAATATAAAAATAATGCGTTTAGCACCAAGATACAAACAGAATAACACAAAATCAAGCTCTAAAGGAATGTATTACTATTATAAAAGACAGAATTATTCGGGAGATTCCCTACTCTAAAAAAGTTAAAGAAAGAAAATGATTCAAATAAATATTAGTATAACAATATCACCAACAACACAATATCCCCTTTTCAAATTATACAATAAATAATAGTTAAGCAACCAAAGACAGTGCAAAGCCAAATAAGTAATAAAAGAACAAAGTATTAAATAAAGCAAAAACACCCAATTTTACTTTTTAGGGTGTAAAATTGGGTGTTTTTTCTTGTAAATCACTGATTTTCAGCATTTATTGCGGAGAGACAGGGATTCGAACCCCGGGTGCCTCGCAGCACAACGGTTTTCAAGACCGCCGCAATCGACCACTCTGCCACCTCTCCAAAACTTCTTTTTCAGAAGTGCTTTTCTTTTAAAGCGGTGCAAAGATACAAATCATTTTTTATTCTACAAACTTTTCTGCACAAAAACAGAGCAATTATACCAAAATTCTTGTTTATACCCACTACGGAACGAACATAACGGCATTTAGGCTATTTGTTAAAATTAATCAATGGCAAGATAATATTTTATAACTTACTGAATATCAGTATGCTTACAAAGAGTCACATTCAGTATACGATTGAACCCTATTCAGTATACGACTGAATGGCATTCACTATACGACTGAATTAGGTTCAGAATACGACTGTTCTTAAACCTACATTATTTGTAAATAATGCAGATTATTATCCGATTCTTGTTTCTGTTCGTAAACCACATATAAAGAAAGTATTAGCATCTCTACTCCCCCGGACATTCACTACCTAATAATAGTTATTTTATGCTGTTCAACATAAAAAGGGGAATCTCTCTTATAAAATTACGGAATTTATTCAGTATTTTTGCGCGCTCTAAAGGATAACATTATCTAACCTACTAACAAAAACAAATTTTATGGAATTGAACAAAACCTTTACCAATGGGCTTTGGAGCAAAGAAATCAATGTCAGTGATTTCGTCAGTAAAAACTTCGCACCCTATACTGGAGTTGCATCTTTTCTGCAGGGACCTACCGAACGTACCAAACGTATCTGGGACATCTGTCTGAAAGCTCTCGAAGAAGAAAGAAACAACAATGGCGTTCGTTCACTGGACAATAGCACCGTATCTACCATTACTTCTCATAAAGCCGGATATATTGATAAGGACAATGAACTCATTGTCGGTTTGCAGACCGATGAACTGTTGAAACGTTCCATCAAACCTTTCGGAGGCATCAACGTGGTAGCAAAAGCATGCCGTGAAAACGGAGTGGAAGTGGACGATAAAGTAAAAGACATCTTCACCCATTACCGCAAAACACATAACGACGGCGTATTCGATGTATATACCGAAGAAATCCGTTCCTTCCGCTCATTGGGATTTCTGACCGGTCTTCCCGACAACTATGCCCGCGGACGTATCATCGGTGACTACCGTCGTCTGGCACTCTACGGCATCGACCGACTTATCGAAGCCAAGCAGGAGGACTTGCGTAACCTTACAGGCCCGATGACCGAAGCACGTATCCGCCTGCGCGAAGAAGTGGCAGAACAAATCAAAGCCTTGAAAGATATCAAAGTAATGGGTGAATATTACGGGCTTGACCTCAGCCACCCGGCTACATCTGCCCAAGAAGCCGTGCAATGGGTATACATGGCATATCTTGCTGCCATCAAAGAGCAGGACGGTGCTGCCATGTCACTGGGTAACGTATCTTCTTTCCTCGATATTTTCATCGAATACGATTTGGCTCACGGCAAGATTGACGAGACGTTTGCACAGGAACTGATAGACCAGTTCGTCATCAAGCTGCGCATGGTACGCCATCTGCGCATGCAGTCGTACAATGATATCTTTGCCGGAGACCCAACTTGGGTGACCGAAGCCATTGGCGGCCGTTTCAACGACGGACGCGTAAAAGTCACCAAGACTTCTTTCCGCTTTTTGCAGACGCTATACAACCTCGGTCCTTCTCCGGAACCGAACTTGACCGTATTGTGGAGTCCCGAACTGCCGGAAGGTTTCAAGGATTTCTGCGCCAAAGTTTCTGTAGATACCAGCTCCATTCAGTACGAAAACGACAACCTGATGCGTGAAGTGCGCAACTGCGACGACTACGGCATCGCCTGCTGTGTATCCTACCAAGCCATCGGCAAACAAATCCAGTTCTTCGGTGCACGTGCCAACCTTGCCAAGGCCCTGCTGCTCGCCATCAACGGTGGACGTTGCGAAAACACCGGAACTGTCATGGTGAAAGGTATTCCCGTATTGACCGGTGAGACATTGAAGTTTGAGGAAGTTATGGCCAACTACAAGAAGGTACTGACTGAAATAGCCCGTGTCTACAACGAGGCCATGAATATCATCCACTACATGCATGATAAGTATTATTATGAGAAAGCCCAGATGGCATTCATCGATACCGACCCACGCATCAATCTGGCATACGGTGTTGCCGGCCTTTCCATCGCCATAGACTCACTGTCTGCCATCAAATACGCCAAAGTCACTGCACGCCGCAACGAAATCGGCCTGACCGAAGGTTTCGACACTGAAGGTTCATTCCCCTGCTTCGGCAATAATGACGACCGTGTGGACCACCTGGGAGTAGACCTCGTTTACTATTTCAGCGAAGAACTGAAGAAGCTGCCCGTCTACAAGAATGCCCGTCCCACCCTTTCTTTGCTGACCATCACATCCAACGTGATGTACGGCAAGAAAACCGGCGCCACTCCGGACGGACGCGCCAAAGGTGTTGCCTTTGCTCCGGGTGCCAACCCAATGCACGGACGTGACAAGAACGGTGCCATCGCTTCCTTGAGCTCCGTAGCCAAATTGCGCTACCGCGACTCGCAGGACGGCATCAGCAATACGTTCTCCATCGTCCCCAAATCACTGGGCCCGACACCGGAAGAACGTGTAGAGAACCTGGTAACCATGATGGACGGCTACTTCACCAAAGGTGCCCACCATTTGAACGTAAACGTACTGAACCGCGAAATGCTGGAAGATGCCATGGAACATCCTGAAAAGTATCCGCAACTCACCATCCGCGTTTCCGGCTATGCCGTGAACTTCGTGAAGTTGAGCCGCGAGCATCAGTTGGAAGTCATCAGCCGTTCATTCCACGAAAGAATGTAATATGATAAATGTACACTCCTACGAAAGTATGGGAACATTCGACGGGCCGGGTCTCCGGCTCGTCGTTTTCCTGCAAGGATGTCCGTTCCGTTGTCTGTATTGTGCCAATCCGGATACGATTGATGTAAAAGGAGGCACTCCCACCACTCCGGAAGAGATTCTGCAAATGGCTATCAGCCAAAAGGCATTCTTCGGGAAGAAAGGAGGTATTACTTTCTCCGGCGGTGAGCCTACCCTGCAAGCAGAAGCGCTGATTCCTCTTTTCAAGGAGCTGAAGGCGAACGGCATCCATATCTGTCTGGACAGTAACGGAGGCATCTGGAATGAAAAGGTGGAAGAGCTCTTTAGTCTGACTGACCTCGTGCTGCTGGACATCAAGCAATTCAATCCCGAACGCCACCGCACGCTAACGGGACGGAGCAACGAACAGACACTCCGCACCGCTGCCTGGCTCGAAGAACATGGGCGCCCCTTCTGGTTGCGCTACGTACTGGTTCCCGGTTACAGCGATTCGGAAGAAGACATCCGCCTACTGGGTGAAAGTTTCGGCAAATACCGGCAGATACAACGGGTGGAAATACTTCCTTATCACCGTCTGGGCGTTCACAAATACGAAGCCATGGGATGGGATTACAAATTGAAAGAAGTAAAGGAAAATACTCCGGAACAACTGGAACAGGCAGAAAAACTGTTCAAAGAGTATTTCACGAATGTGATAACCAACTAAAACAGAAAAGCAAGGCTGTCTGGAATCATATCCGGACAGCCTTGCTTTTCATTTATAGGACAAGAACCCTATTCTTCCAAGTTATAGGTAATCTGCTGTACATCATCACTACTGCCACCCACCATAAAGACGAAATCACCAGGTTCTACCATATAATTCATCTCATTGTCATAGAATCCCAGTGCATCGTCAGTTATCTGAAAAACTACAGTTTTGCTTTCACCCGCATTCAGATGAATTTTCCTGAAGCCCTTCAATTCCTTTATCGGGCGCGTAACAGACGCTACCTTATCCTGCACATACAACTGGACTACTTCCTCTCCTGCACACTTACCGGTATTAGTCACTTTTACCGACACCTCCGTATGGACGCCTGCAGCCTTGACCGGCAGCAGATTCAAATCAGTATATCCAAAATCCGTATACGAAAGCCCATATCCGAAAGGATAGGCAGGCTCAGTGGAAGCATCGATATAGGATGCCTTATAAGTCTGTTGCAATGCGGTAGGACGACCGGTACTCTTATTCTGGTAATAAATGGGAATCTGCCCTACGTGTGCAGGAAATGTCATGGGCAATTTAGCCGAAGGATTATACTCTCCCCACAACACATTGCATATGGCATTGCCGGCCTCACTCCCCAGCCACCAAGTACACAGTACCGCATCAGCATGTTCCCTTATCTCATTGAAGATTACCGGACGCCCACACATGACAAGCGCAATGCCAGGTTTCCCAGTCTTTGCCAGTTCCGCCACCAGCTTCTGCTGCCCCTCGGGTCTGGCTATATTCACTTTGGAAGCCTTCTCGCCACTCTGACCGAATCTCTCGCCTACCGCCACAACAATGACATCCGAAGCCTCAGCAGCCTGCAATGCTTCCTGCAGTCCAGTCAATTGATTGCTCTTCATATCATAGCCTTCAGCATAGTTCACCTCCAGTCCTTTCCGGACCAGTGCATCATACAAGGTCACCACTTTGCTCCGGTCCGTAGTGGCGGCCCAAGCGCCTGCCATATCGTATTGGGATTTTGAGAGTCCTCCTATCAAGGCTATCTTCCTCGTCTGTGCCGTCAACGGAAGCACGGATTCCCTATTCTCCAGCAATACAACGGAACGCTCGGCCATGCGGAGCGAAGCATTGCGGACTTCGGGTGCATTGAGTATTTTGGCTGCTCTTTCCGGATTACAGTAGCGAAAAGGGTCCTCAAACAATCCCAACTCATATTTCTTCTCCAAAATACGCCGTACTGCATCATCAAGCACACTCTCCTTTACTTTCCCTTCTTGAACAAGCTCCTTCAGATAAGTCAAGTAGCAGGTACTTACCATTTCCATGTCCAGCCCAGCATTCAGCGCTTTGGCTGCGGCATCTTTCTTGTCAGCAGCATAACGGTGGTTCACCAATTCCTCTACCGAATTATAATCAGACACAACAAATCCCTTAAATCCCCACTGCTCTTTCAATAGCCGATTGAGCAAGAAATCATTGGCAGTACAAGGAATATTATTAAAATCATTGAAAGCACTCATCACGGTAGCTGCTCCTGCCTTTATGGCCGCCTTATAGGGAGGCATATAAAAATTGGCAAAGTGGCCCATTGACATATCCACACTATTATACTCCTTTCCTGCTATCGGTGCACCATATCCGGCAAAATGTTTCATACATGCCATGACAGTCGTCGTGTCTGCCAAATCGTCTCCTTGCAAGCCTCTGACACGCGCCTCCGCTACCCGAGAACCATAATAAGGGTCCTCACCGGCCCCTTCCATGACGCGTCCCCAACGTGCGTCCCACGAAATATCCACCATCGGGGCAAAAACCCAGTTCAAACCATCGGCGGCACTTTCCAAAGCATTGTAGCGTGCAGCTTCCTCAATCATGGCCAAATCAAAACTTGCAGCCTCGGCAAGAGGAAGCGGAAACCCGGTACGATAGCCGTGGATAACATCCAGTCCAAAAATTAAAGGAATGCGCAAACGCGACTGCAGAGCAAGTTCTTGATAACGGCGTATGTCCTTTACTCCTATCACATTCAGCATAGAGCCCATTCTGCCCTGCCGTACGTATTCTTCCTTAGGAATATTTCCACCGTCGGGTCCGGTAAAATTACCCCGGTAGGTGCATTGTGCAAGCTGGCCTATCTTTTCGTCCAGCGTCATCTGTTTCATCAAACCGGAGATAAATTTCTCCTTCTCCGTAGTCTGTGCTGAAGTAAAGCTGTTACCAAATCCCCACAGACAAACCATCAGTATTATTATCTTTTTCATACCGCCATTCTTGTTTTGATATTTATTTTATCATAAAACAACAGTTGCCTTCAACGGCAAATCAGCCGAAGAAGGACCTGCCAGAATCTCAAAAGTCCCCTTTTCCACTACAAACCGATGTGATTCCACATCATAGTAGGCAAAGGCTTCCTCATCCAGCAATATCCGGATGCGCTTGGTTTCCCCCTTCTTCAAGTAAACCTTATCGTAGCCTATCAACTCCTTCAATGGACGCGGAACAGAACATTCCTCATCCCGCACATTTACCTGAGCCGCCTCTGCAGCATCCACCTTTCCGGAATTCTTGATGTCAAAGCCTACCGTAACCCGGTTCCCACCCGTCTTCTCATCACTCAGATTCCTGTATTCAAAACTACTGTATGACAGTCCATACCCGAAAGGATAGAGCGGCTGTTTTCCATTCCGGTCATATCCCCTATAACCTACAAAAACACCTTCGGCATACTGCACCCGTTTATGAGGTACATTGCGATTGTCATAATAATTACCATATACCGGATTATCTTCCCATTTTTCCTCGATGCTGACTGGCAGTTTGCCACTTGGCGAAAGCTTGCCCGTAATGATTTCGGCAAGGGCCTTTCCACCCTCCTGCCCCGGATACCATGCCATCAAAATAGCTTGTACATTCTGCCCCCAATTGCGGAAATCTATTCCACCTCCGGCATTCACCACCACAGTCACATTATCATGAAGTGAAGCCACTTTATTAATGAGATATTCCTGCCCGTATGACAATGCAAACGGACGGTCGAACCCTTCACCTTCTGTACTGCTGTTGAACCCGGCACATACAATAACATTCCTGGCATGCTTCAGTGAAGAGGCCAAACGCTCCTCATCCATCATTCCTGCCTGGAAACTGACAGTCGCCTCACCCACATTATCAAAATATTCAATAAGAAGCTTGTATATCTCCACTGCACTTACCTGCATAAATGCACTGCGTGTACTGAATGAATGGTTCCCCCAATCTCCGGTAACCAGCTTATCGTTTACAAACAGACGGTATCCGTCATCGCCAGCCAGCTGGAACTTGACAGTTCCATCCTTGTCAGCCTTGTAAACTCCCGTCCAACGGGCAGAAAACTGATCTACCGGCATGCCGTCGAACGGTGCACCGTATTTCCAGGCATAGTCTATGGCAGACTCTATGGCAGCCTGAAAGAGCTCTCCGGTAAGATTACGAGTATTATAATATTCGCTCTTAAAACCGTTTTGCGTAAAACTGTCATCCGTATAAATCTGTTGGGACATATCCTTATAAAGAAGGCTGTCAGACAGCAGCTCTATCTGTCTGCCGCCCTTCAACTGAACCATACCGTCATAGAGCGACACTACCGAATAAGGGGTGACAAATCCGCTTCCTCCTCCTGTGGGAATAATATCGGCATTAGGCCCGATTACCAATGTTCTACCGTTCCGGTAAGGCAACGTACCGTTGTCATTTTTCAATAACACTACTCCTTCCCTCGCCAAGTCAAGTGCAATTTCCTTAGACTGTGCATTGTCTTTATCGATAGATTTATCTTCTCTCGGAGTATCAAGTGCTCCAAAAGCACTCAAAGTCTGGAGTAAATGCCGGACTTTGGCGTCAATGGTCTCTTCCTTCACGATACCATTCTCTATTGCCGGAATAAGAATTTCCCTGGTCATGAATTTACCGACGGGCATTTCCAAATCCAACCCTCCATTAGCGGCTCCCACACCGGAATATACAGATGTCCAGTCAGACATCAGGATACCTTTAAATCCCCACTGCTTGCGTAATACATCAATGTTCAGCCAGCTGTTTTCGGTGGCATGTACCCCGTTCAGCGGATTATAGCTATCCATAACCGCCCCTACTCCTGCTTCCTGCACAGCTTTTCGGAACGCGGGAAAATAAATTTCCTGCAGCGTGCGTTCATCCACATCTGAGCTGGCATGATGTCTGCTCCACTCCTGGTTATTGGCCGCAAAATGCTTCACCGTAGCCATAACTCCCTCTTCCTGCACTCCCAAGATATATTCTTTAGCAGTTTCGCCCGTCAAATAAGGGTCTTCACCAAAATACTCATAGTTTCGCCCGCATAGAGGAGAGCGGTAGATATTGACTCCAGGCCCCAACAGAATACTTACCCCACGGGCCTTTGCATCCCGGGCCAAACCATGTCCCAGCTCTCTAGCCAACTTACGGTTCCATGTCGAAGCCGACAAGATGCCACAAGGATACAAGGTACTTTGAGTATTGTTACGTATGCCTTGCGGACCATCGGCCATCCTGATTTCGGGTATGCCAAGCCGGGGTACAGCCCGGATATAAAAAGATTTGGGACCGGAAATGTAATCGATTTTTTCTTCCAGCGTCATTTGAGAAACCAACTCCCTGGCACGCTGCTCCACCTGGGGAGTAATACACACTTGTGCTTTTGCCGTGATTGCACAACAAAGCAATAGCCCGCTTAAGGCTACTTTCTTTTTAATCTTCATTTTGTCTATTTTACTACGTGTTTGTTATATTGCCGGGCATGTCCCGACCTACTTTCTTTCTTCTCAATCAATAAAAAACCGTGTCCCTTCATCCACCAACGAAGAAACACGGCCGAAAGTTATTAAGAAAATTCTGAATCTACAAGAAAGTGGACAAAAACATGTCTGTCCTGCTATCAATAAGTAAGACGTATACCGGCCTGCAACGTAAAGTTACACGGGTTCTCCTTGCGTATAGTCTGTATCGACGAACCGTCATCAAAGAAATAAGATACTCCCGGTTCCACATACAGGCCCACCCTATTGCTTATGTTATACTGGGCACCGACAGCACCCATGACAGAAAGCTGTACCGGTTTCACAGTCTCACTCTCAGTACCAATCTTGCCATACACACATTTTTCAATGGCACCCCCCGCCGAAACGTACATCGTAAAGTTCTTTGCATCCACAAAGTTCCAGTTGGCCCGTACCGGAATGCCAATATAATGCAGCTTCTGGCTTATCTTTTCCGAGCTGCCCTCATACCTTACGTCAGAAGCAAGATAGGTATACGTCAGCCCGCTTTCCACAGAGAAACCCTTCGCCAAGTTTTTCCGCACCGAAACACCGAAACTGAGCGGTTGTTTATGGTCTATATCCGCAATTTTCTTTTCGCGTCTTTGCAGATAGGGCATACCATCCTTAAAAACCAGTTCCTGCCCGTCGGGAATAGTAACAATGCCATTGGCCGTAGAGGATAAATCTACGATACCGCCATAAATAGGAGTTCAAGGCT
>ENA-ORKQ01000170-ORKQ01000170.1-human-gut-metagenome-genome-assembly--contig:-NODE-170-length-13581-cov-6.01678_pt1 | contig 13581 bp, 6 predicted proteins | sample MGYA00243060_ERZ508809 | MGnify/ENA primary metagenome ERZ508809 (study PRJEB26277, sample SAMN04329829) | human gut metagenome | biome: human-associated habitat | host: Homo sapiens | place: USA... | reverse complement strand
AGGCAAATCATGTGGTTTATTGTGAACCGGGCTACGTTGCCACCCTCGATCCGATACAGTTTGTAACTTATAAAGGAAGTTCTATCGAAGGTGTAAACATCTACCGCAACGACCGCGTGCAGCTAGCCTCCGTACAGAAGAAAAACACTCCCCAATGGCTTGCAAGCCCCTTGAATTGGCAGAAGGTAAGCATTGACAATGGGGACGACTTGCTGCGTTATGCCCGTGAGAGTACCAAATGTGGTGTAAATGTACTCTTGGTGCGCGGCTGGTACAGAGGAGAAAACGGTCATGTTACCCAAGTGCCGGGCTTGGAAGATGCCATCGCTAAATGTCAGGAACAAGGCATGCGTATAGTCCTCGAAACCAACTGGACCAGCGTAGACCGCCACGCACCGGGCTACCGTGAGAACTTCAGAAAGTATATGATGGTAGACCCCTTCAACATGCCCTACAACTTTAATAATCTATGCCCCAACGCTCCCGCCATTCGGCAATGGGTGAAGTCGGAATGGCTGAAACTGCCTGCACTTCGTGCCGCTGACGGATATATGAATAATGATCACAACCACGACAGCAAAACCTTTATGTGCTTCGACCGGAGCCATAACCATCGCTTTGGCGAACCTACCATCAACGGTATGATGAAGTTGGATGCTGAAATGGCGAGAGCACTTGCTTCCAGTGGTGATAAAGTAGCCTTGGGACAAGACTTCATAGAACATCAGCAGGACATCTATGACGGATGTATGGTGAATGTCAGTGATAATTTCTACGCCAAGAACCGTTACATGAATTCTGTGTCTCCGATGTTGGTATGCGTAGAAACACGTAATGCGCGTCGCGGTATCAACCAAGCGCTGCTTAACCGGATGAACATTGTTTATGACCTGAACTTCTTCAGCAACAACTTGGCTGATTATCCCCACATTGCCGAATATGGTGTCTCGGTGAAAGCGTTACGTGACCGCTACGCCGAAGCTATCTGGGATGCTACATTTGACGAACACAATGGAGCGACTGTTAATGGAGACAATCTGCAATATTCCGTATTTGTAGCCAAGAACGGTAAGCGTGCGGTGGTAGTTGCCAATATGAGCAACGACCGTGCTTCGAAAGTGAGTGCTGCGTTGAATAATAACGCAAGTCTGGTATATGCCACTCCCGAATCACCGGAACAGAAGGCTTTCGGCGGAACTGTGGAACTGGCTCCTCTTTCTGCTGTAATAATTATGGAAAAATAGTATATCCCCCCTAAATATATATGAAAAAAATATCAATAATAGTATCAATGCTGCTACTCTGTATGGGGTTAGGAGCACAACAGAAGTATCTGCTGGAAAATGAGAAGATGAGAGCCGAAGTAGATTTAGCTCAAGGAGCTTTGCTAGGACTGCAAAGTAAGGTTACTGGCTGGAATGTGGTGGAAGACGAAAAGGCTGCTTGTTCTTTTGAAGCGAATGTAAAGCTTGCCAATGGCAACTTCTTTGTAATCAATGCCGCTTCACAGTGTCGTCCCGAAGTGACCATACAAGGAGATAAGCTTACCTTCGTATGGAATGGATTGAACGTCGGCGATCAGCAACTGGATGCCACCTTTACGGGAACCATCACCATGACTCCAGACGGACTGGTCTATGGTGGAAAAGTAGTGAACAAATCCGATGCCATCATTGAACAGTTGGCATGGCCCTTCTTGGGCGAGGTATCTATTCCTGCTGATACGGAGAGAATGCTTTTACAATACATGAATTACACCAAATTCAATACAGAGGAACTCTATCCCAGAGAAGCCGGCAAGGGCTGGTGTAACTTCCCCGAACATTCGTTTGCGCTGATTAATAACGGCAAGCAAGGTTTGTATCTTTCCAGTATGGATCACAAATTGGATGAATATGTCCGTTGCGAATACGAGACGGTGCCTACTCCTGCGTATGCCTCATTCATTGGTACAGCCACTTCCAAGCAAGGAAACGGAGAGCGCCGTTTGATGCGGACACGCTTGCGGGCTGCGAGAATGCTATATGTACAAGCGCATTCGGATAGAGATCTTGTACCGTTTATCATGACTCCCTATGTGGGAACGTGGCACAACGGTGTCGATATCTATAAGAAGTGGCGTGCCACTTGGTTCGTTTCGCCCCATCGCGCGGAATGGCTGAACCGTGTCAACTCCTGGCAACAATTGCAAATCAACTCTTCTGAAACGAATATCAACTTCAAGATTAAAGATTTGAACAAATATATTGATGAATGTAAGAAGTGGGGAGTAGATGCTATTCAGCTCACAGGATGGACTAAAGGTGGACAAGACAGAGGTTTGCCTTCCCACGATCTCGATCCCCGTCTGGGTACGGTAGAAGAGTTTAAGAAACAAATTGCCGATGCCAATAAGAAAGGCGTGAAGATACTGCTTTTCACGAAGTTTACGTGGGCGGATCTTACAACGGACTATCACGAACAGTATTTGTCTAATATTGCTTGGAATGCACAAGGGGACACTTGTATCCATCCGGGATATAATTATAATACTTATACACAGTTAGAAGGTGTGAACACACGCCGTTTCGGTATCTTCTGTATGATGGATAAGAGCCTTCGCAAGAAACTGCACGAAGAATTCCAGAAGTGTCTTGATCTGGGTGCACCCGGTATGGTGTATGATGAGAACCAGCACCATGCAGGAACGATGCTTTGCTTCAATCCCAACAACGCTCACAAGGGACCAGGTTTCTACTATCACGGAGCAGCCTTGCAGGGGCGCGAGTGTTACGAGATGTGCCAGAAGTCCAACCCGGACTTTCTGATGACCGGCGAAGGCCCGTATGACTTGCAAGCACAGTACTACTCTACTTATACCCGTGCCGATTATAACCATGAACCGGTGCTGCGTTACATCGACTCGGAAGTTCCGATAGCTTGTGCGGTGATAGACCACAATGACAAGAACCATGTAAATATGTGTGCTGCTCTGAAATACTCTATGAGTTATGAAGTCCGCAACTTCAAGGGAAGCTTGAATGAGTTTCCTCGCGTTATGGCCTACGGTCAACTGGTGGATAAATTGAGAAAACGCTATTCCGACTACTTGTGGAATGCGGAGTTCCTCGATATACTGGGTGCTAAAGTAACCGGAGACAACATCCGATATACCGTGTTCCGCAATGGAAAGACGGGTAAGAAGGCGGTCGTGGCATACAATGTAGATACACAGAAAGCCCATACGGCTACTGTTTCTATCGACAATTCCAATGCATCTCTAGTTATTGTTTCTCCCGAGAAACAATCGCCCTCCAAATTCAACGGTCAAGTAGATATCGGGCCTCAGTCTATGGTTGTAATTATGGAGAAATAAATTAATATATCTTATCCATACATTTATTTATTAATTTTATCTAAATGCCTTGTCGTTTGCCTTGTGTATGCTGACAATGGGGCAATTATCAGGCTGTGGGGCGGCTAAGAATGCCGAACCTGAGAAGTGTATATTTACCTTCTATTATAACTGGTATGGCAATACTGAACACAACGGTAAAGAAGTACACTGGGAGCATGGTGTAATAAAGAACGCCGACTATAAGGGCAATGCTGATGACATCAAAGGTCAGGACAATCTTGCTACCAACTTCTATCCTGAGTTGAAGAACTACAGCAGCACCGATCCTGTGACGGTAGTACGCCATGTGGAAATGATGGCGAAAGCCAAGATTGACGTGATCGTTGTAACCTGGTGGGGGGCGAATGACTTCGGCTCTCCCGCCCTGCCTACTTTGTTCGATGAGGCAGCCAAGCATAATATAAAAGTTTGTTTCCACATAGAGCCTTACAGCGGTCGTGGTGCCGAAAGCCTCCGTGCGAACATTATCGACCTGACGAAGCAATTCGGTTCTCATCCGGCTTTCTACCGCATGGAAGGCAACCCCTGCTTCTTCATTTACGACTCTTACTTGACTCCCGCTTCCGAATGGGCGCGCGTATGCACTCCTCAAGGAGATCTTACTATCCGCGGTACAGAATGGGACTCTAAAATCATCGGTCTGTGGGTAAAGGATAAAGAAGAGGATTACTTCCTGGAGTCTGGTTTCGACGGCTTCTATACCTACTTTGCCGCTACCGGATTTCCCTACGGCTCTTCTCCGGCAAATAGGAAAGGCTTGCAGTAATGGGCAGTGCAGAACAATAAAGAATTTATCCCTTGTGTAGGCCCCGGCTATGTCGATACCCGTGTACGTCCTTGGAACACTGCAACTACACGCGACCGGGAGAACGGAAAGTATTACACTGATATGTTCCAGGCAGCTACCGAATCGGGTGCTCTTAATATCGGCATCACTTCCTTCAACGAGTGGCACGAAGGCACACAGATTGAACCGGCCATACCTTTCGATAGCGATGTGTTTGAGTATATTGACTACTCTCCGCTGGCTCCTGACTATTATTTAACCCGTACTGCGGAATTAGTATCAGCATGGAAATGAAGAAGATAAAGACAACATTGCTGCTAGTTTCACTAATGCTTTCTGCCTGTCACTTGTGTGCGGCGGGCGAGAGCTGTGACTACGTGGACTATGTGAATCCGTTGATGGGTTCGCAGTCGGTGCATTCCTTTTCTACCGGCAATATTTATCCTGCCATAGCTACCCCTTGGGGCATGAACTTCTGGACTCCGCAAACCGGAAAGATGGGAGACGGTTGGGTTTATACCTATACCGATACTAAAATTCGTGGTTTCAAGCAGACACACCAGCCTTCACCATGGATTAACGATTACGGGCAGTTCTCTGTGATGCCTGTTGTAGGAAAACCGGAGTTCGACGAGGAGCGCCGTGCCAGCTGGTTCGGACATAAGGCGGAAGTTGCAAAACCTTATTATTACAGTGTTTACCTGGCAGAATATGACGTGGTAACCGAGATGACACCCTCGGATAGAGGCGCTGCCTTCCGTTTCACCTATCCGGAGAATGAACATTCGTATGTGGTGATTGATGCTTACGACAAAGGTTCATACATCAAGGTAGAACCGGAGAAGCGGAGAATTGTCGGCTACTCCACCCGTAACAGTGGCGGTGTGCCTGATAACTTCCGTAACTGGTTTGTGATAGAGTTTGAGCGCGACTTCGAGTTTGTGAATACAGTTGCCGAGAAGAAGAGTTATAACACTCTGGAGCAGCAAAGCAACCATGTAGGTGCTATTGTCGGTTTCAAAACCCGTAAAGGGGAACAAGTGCAGATGAAGGTTGCTTCTTCATTTATCAGTCTGGAACAAGCATTGCTCAACTTGCAGGAAGTAAAGGATAAGAGCTTCGACCAAGTGCGCGAATCTGCAAAGAACCGGTGGCACGATGTCTTGGGCCGTGTGGAAGTAAGCGGTGGAACTGATGATGAACTGAAGACGTTCTATACTTGCCTTTACCGTTCAACCCTTTTTCCCCGTAAGTTTTACGAACTGAATGAGAAAGGAGAGGCTTATCATTATAGTCCCTACAACGGGCAGGTGCTTCCCGGCTATATGTACACTGATACAGGCTTTTGGGATACTTTTCGTTGTCTCTTTCCGCTTTTGAACCTAATTTATCCTTCTGTTAATAAGGAAATTCAAGAGGGATTGCTCAATACCTATAAAGAGAGTGGCTTCTATCCCGAATGGGCAAGTCCCGGGCATCGCGATTGCATGGTGGGTAATAACTCCGCTTCAGTCATCGTCGACGCTTATTTGAAAGGAGTGAAAGTGGAAGATGTAAAGACACTCTACGAGGGCTTGATTGCTACCGCCAACAAGGAACATCCCACTGTGAAGTCCACTGGACGCTGGGGTTGTGAATATTACAACAAATTAGGGTATGTGCCTTATAATGTGAATATTCGTGAGAATGCCGCTCGTACGCTGGAATATGCTTACGATGACTGGTGTATCTATCAGTTGGGTAAAGCTTTGGGACGTCCTAAATCGGAAATCAATTTGTATGCCAAGCGGGCCATGAATTATAAGAACCTCTTCGATAAGGAAACATCCTTAATGCGGGGCCGTAATGAAGATGGCAGTTTTGCCATTCCTTTCTCTCCTTTTAAGTGGGGAGATGCCTTTACCGAAGGAAATGCGTGGCATTATACTTGGTCTGTTTTCCATGATCCGCAAGGATTGATAAATCTTATGGGAGGAAGGCGTCAGTTCGTATCCATGTTGGATTCTGTATTCATTGTTCCTCCTGTCTTCGACGAGAGCTATTATGGAAGTGTTATTCACGAGATTCGTGAAATGCAGGTGATGAATGTAGGTAATTATGCACATGGCAATCAACCTGTGCAGCACATAATTTATCTGTATAACTATGCCGGTGCACCATGGAAAACGCAAATGCGACTTCGTCAGGTGATGGATAAGTTCTACGCGCCGACTCCGGATGGTTACTGCGGTGATGAAGATAACGGTCAGACCTCTGCCTGGTATGTATTTTCCGCTCTTGGCTTTTATCCGGTATGTCCCGGTTCAGGTCAGTATGTATTAGGGACTCCGCTTTTCCGTAAGGCTGTGATTCATCTGGAGAATGGAGCCGATGTAACAATCAATGCTCCGGAAAATGGTATGGCCAACTGCTATATCGATGAATTGAAGATTGATGGAAAGAAATATGGGAAGAATTATCTGGAGCATGACAAGATGGTTCAAGGTATGAGAATGGACTACCGTATGTCTGCTCAGCCTAATATGAAAAGAGGTACGATGGACTCGGATGTTCCCTATTCATTCTCATTAGAAAAGAAATAAGGTTTAAAAGATAATATTGTTTTCGGATTTTTTCTTTTTTAAAGAATAGACTCTTCTGTTCATGTAATTGGAACGGAGAGTCTATTCAATTTTGTATTATTATTTAACTTCCCACGTATCGTTCGTCATCAATAACTCCTCGAAGTTGTGATACTTTTTCTTGGTAGACACCTCTTCGATTTGTTCATGAACGGCATCGTCGTAAGTAGGAGCTTCCACATCGCGGATAACACCGAGTGCAATCGGGAAGTCGGGACCTTCCATCAGGGCAAGCTTCAGTTGCAGGGTGTTGTCCATGCAGTGGGCATCGTGGATGAGGATATCCTTCTCTGTAATGCCGTTCTCACCGAGTTTCACGACTTTTAGACCAAAGCCTTCCTGCATCAGTCCGTATTCGTTGTTCTCGCCGAAGAGCATCGGTTCGCCGTGTTTCAAGTAGATGGCATTCTTGGCGCGGTCTTCCTTTTTGGCTACGGAGTCATGCGTACCGTTATTGAAGATAACGCAGTTTTGCAGAATCTCGCAAACGGAAGCCCCTTTGTGAGCCATGGCTGCCTTCAATATTTCCACTGTTCCCGGAGCATCGGTAGCTACCGCGCGGGCAAAGAAACGGCCGCGGGCACCGAAGCAAAGCTCTGCTGGGTGGAATGGATCTTCTACCGTACCATAGGGAGACGACTTGCTGACGAAACCACGTGGAGAGGTCGGAGAATATTGACCTTTGGTCAGACCGTAGATGCGGTTGTTCAGCAGAATCATGTTCAGGTCGATGTTACGGCGTATGGCGTGGATGAAGTGATTACCGCCGATGGCTAGACCGTCACCGTCGCCGGAGATTTGCCATACCGTCAGGTTGGGATTGGCAACCTTGGCACCTGTAGAGATGGCAGCAGCACGTCCGTGGATGGTCTGCATCGCATACGTATTCATGTAATAGGGCAGACGGCTGGAGCAGCCGATACCTGAGATGACGGCATTCTCCCAAGGAGCTTTGCCGATTTCTGCCATTGCTTTGTGCAGTGAGGCCAGAAAGAAGTGGTCACCACAACCCGGACACCAACGAGGTTGTCCTTTTTTATAGTCTTTTGCTGTATATTCGCACATAATCTTTTTAAATTGATAGTTGATAATTGATAGTTGATAATTGGTGGTTGGTCATTGATAATCCGCATATTACGCATGGTTATTATCAATAGTCAACAGTCAATTGTCAATTAATTTATTGAACGCTGCCACCAGCTCGGCAACGACGAACGGCTGTCCTTTGACTTCGTTGAACTGGTACGGGGTGAAGTTGTCTATCTTCATACGTAGATAACCGGCAAATTGTCCGAGGTTTTGTTCGGCAACTACCACCTTCTTGTACTTCTTCAGAACAGCCTCCGTGTTCTTGGGGAGTGGGTTTAGATAAGTGAAGTGGGAGAGGGCAACCTTCTTGCCTGCCTTGTTCATCTCTTCCATGGCCGAATACAAGTGGCCGTATGTACCGCCGAAACCGACAATCAGCAAATCGGCATCGTCTGCACAGCCTTGCACTTCTACATCAGGTACGGGGATTTTGGCCACCTTCTCGGCACGTAGGTGGCACATCAAGTTATGGTTTTCGGGATCGGTGGAGATGGCACCGGTATTGCTGTCTTTCTCCAGACCTCCGAGGATGTGCATATAGCCTTCTTGTCCAGGGATGGCCCAGTAGCGGACACCCGTTTCAGGATTGCGTTTGTACGGAGTATAGTTGTCCTTCATTTCGGGAGTCACATAGGGAGGAGTGATGGCGGGATAGTCTGCCAGTTTGGGCAGCTTCCAGGCGCCGGAACCATTGGCAACAAAGCCGTCGGTCAGCAATACGACCGGAGTCATGTGTTCCAATGCAATCTTGCTTGCCATGTAGGCTGCATCGAAACAGTTTGTGGGTGAAGAGGCAGCGATGACGGGCATTGGGCTTTCACCGTTGCGGCCGAACAATGCTTGTAACAAGTCTGTCTGCTCTGACTTGGTGGGCAGACCGGTAGAAGGGCCGCCACGTTGCACGTCGAGCACAACCAGCGGAAGTTCTGTAATGACTGCCAGGTTCATGGCTTCCGATTTCAGACAGACACCGGGACCTGAAGTGGAGGTCACAGCCAGCGCGCCTGCAAAAGCGGCGCCGATAGAAGTGGCGCAACCGGAAATTTCGTCTTCACACTGCACGGTAATCACGCCCAGAGACATGTGCTTAGAGAGTTCGTGCAGTACATCGGTTGCCGGAGTAATGGGATAGGAGCCGAGGAACAGCTTCAGACCAGCCTTTTCAGCTGCGGCGATGAAGCCGTAAGCAGTAGCTTTGTTACCCGTGATATCCATGTATCTGCCGGGAACGGTGGTTTTACTTTCAATCTTATATGTGTGGGCTACGGAAGCATGGGTGTTGTGTCCGTAATCATATCCTGCATGTATAACCTTGATGTTTGCCTCGGCAATTTCGGGCTTTTTGGCGAATTTCTCGCGGATGAAATCTTCGGCTATTTTCAGGTCGCGGTTGAACAGCCAGCATACCAGACCTACTGCAAACATGTTGCTGCATTTCAGCATGGATTTGTTGTCCATTCCGGTGTCGGCAAGGCAGTCTTTCACCATTTTCGAGATAGGGGCGGCGATGACATCCTGCTTAATACCCATTTCCTCTATCGGATTATCGGTCTTGAAAGCTGCTTTTTCCAGGTCTGATTTCTGAAAAGCGTCTGTATCGATAATGATACAAGCAGTGGATTTAGCAAACTTATATTGGGTTTTCAGTGCGGCGGCGTTCATCGCTACCAATACGTCGCATTTGTCACCCGGGGTATAGACTTTCTCAGCACCGATATGTACTTGGAAACCGGAAACACCGGTAAGTGAACCTTGCGGGGCGCGGATATCTGCCGGATAGTCGGGGAATGTACTGATATCATTGCCCACGGTAGCCGAAACTGTTGAAAAGATGTTGCCGGCGAGCTGCATACCATCGCCGGAGTCTCCGGAGAAGCGGACTACCACTTGCTCCAGTTCTTTGACCATCATGTCGTTTGCCATAACTTACGAATTACTATAGATTAATTTTTGGGGGTTACTATATTCTATCACTGACCGACAAATTTCGTAAAGTTAATCGGATTAACAAAACTTTTTTCGGAAAATCGACAGAATACATTATCTTTGCATTCGCAATCTACTGCAATATGCAGAATCTATGCAAAAGGTCTTGTAGTTCAACGGATAGAATAGAAGTTTCCTAAACTTTAGATCCGGGTTCGATTCCCGGCGAGACTACAAAAAAGGAGGAAGTCCATTTCGGATTTCCTCCTTTTTTAGTTTATAGTTTTTTGTCTAAATTTTTATTTGGCTACTTCTACAGCTGCTTCAGTACCTTTCTTGTTTTTCATCAACAGATATGCGATAGGAGATGCAACGAACAGAGAAGACAGTGTACCGAATACAACACCCAGAATCATGGCGAATGCGAAGCTGCGGATGGAATCACCACCGAGGATGAAGATGCACAGCAACACAATCAAGGTGCTCAGTGAAGTATTGATGGTACGTGCCAAAGTTGTATTCAATGAGTCATTGAACAACTGGAACTTGTCACGCTTCGGATAGAGACCGAAGAATTCACGTACACGGTCAAAGATTACCACCTTGTCGTTGATAGAGTAACCGATAGCTGTCAGGATGGCACCGATAAAGGTCTGGTCGATTTCCAGAGAGAACGGCATCCAGCCCCAACAGATGGAGTAGGCACCCAGGATGATGATAGTATCACAAGCCAATGCGGATACTGAACCGATACTGTATGCAATATTGCGGAAACGGATCAGGATATAGATACCGATGGCAATCAATGCAAGTACAACAGACCAGATGGCTGAAACCTTAATGTCGTCTGCGATACTCGGACCTACCTTCTGGGAACTGATAATACTTCCGCCCGTATGGTTTTCGCGGTCGATGAAGGTTTCCAAAGTGATGTTCTGAGTCAGCAACGGTTTCAATGTTTCGTATAAGTATGCTTCGATCTCAGAGTCGATGTTGTTACCTTCTTCTTCGATACGGTAGTTGGTACTGATACGTACTGTCTTGCCGTCCGTGCCGATGGCGATAACGCTGACATTGGCATCGCCGAACTTACTGGAAATAAGCTCGCGAACTTGTTCCGGCTCTACCTTATTCTCAAACTGTACTTTGAAGTTACGTCCACCAGTGAAGTCGATACTCTGGCTCAATCCGCGGGTAGCGAGGAAAGCGATACATATAACTATGATAACTCCAGTAGTGGTCAGCCACAATTTGTTTCTACCCATGAAGTCGAAGTGTACATTCGCCATCAAGTTCTTTGAAATCTTGGAAGAGAATGTCAGATTCAGGAGTTTGTCCTTGCTCATGAAATGGTCATAGAACAGACGCGTCATGAATACGGCAGTAAAGAACGAAATCAAAATACCGATAATCAATGTAGTAGCAAAACCACGGATAGGACCTGTACCGAAGTTGAACAAGATAATACCGGTGATGATAGACGTCAAGTTGGAGTCGAAGATTGCAGAGAAGGCGTTGGAGTAACCGTCAGCCAATGCTTTCTTTACACCCTTGCCTGCACGGAGTTCTTCTTTGGTACGTTCGTAAATCAATACGTTGGCAGCTACAGCCATACCCAGTGCCAGCACCATACCGGCAATACCGGACATCGTCAATGCTGCTTGGAAAGAAGAAAGGATACCCAATGTGAAGAACAAGTTCAGTACCAGAGCACCATTGGCAACCATACCCGGAATGAATCCGTACATAGAGCACATGTAAACCATCAGCAGAATCAATGCTACGATGAATGACATGATACCGGCATTGATAGAAGCTTGTCCCAGTGAAGGACCTACGATATCTTCTTGTACGATGTGTGCAGGAGCCGGCATCTTACCTGATCTTAACACGTTTGCCAAGTCTTTTGCTTGTTCCGGAGTAAAGTGACCGGTAATCTGTGAGTTACCGCCCGTGATTTCAATGTTTACGTTCGGTGCTGAGTAAACATAACCGTCCAGCACGATAGCAATGCTTTTGCCGATATTCTGTTTGGTGAGCTGAGCCCAACGGCGGGCACCGTCAGTGTTCATAGACATACTTACGGCAGGTTTACCGTAATGGTCGTATTCGTCTTTGGCGCTAACCACTACATCACCTTCCAGAGGCGCCTTGCCGTTACGTTCTGTAGAACGGATGGCATAAAGTTCGAAAGTCTGGGCTTTCGGATCGTATTCATAAGGAGATACGCCCCACTTCAGACGCAAGTCTTTCGGCATTTCGGCCTGAACTTCCGGCATGGAAAGGTATCTGTTGATTTCAGCAGTATCCTTGTAGTTGGCATAAGCAACAACAGGACCTTGCCCGCTGGGGTTGACCTGCAGGATGGCGAACAGCGGGTGTTCTTTCTTTATCTGCGCAAGATCAACAGCTTGTGTTTTGTTTTCGCCCTTTAAAGCAGCGGCAAGACTGTCGGCTGTGCTGGTAGCTTGTGCTACGGCAGGAGTTTCGGTAGCTGCGCTGTCTGCCTCTTCTGTCGGAGTTTCGCTTGCAACGATGGCACGCAACTTGGTGTCGGCAGCTTGCAGATAAGGAGTAACATCTTTTGCTGTGTATGTTTCCCAGAATTCCAGATTGGCGGAACCTTGTAACAATTTTCTTACACGTTCAGGCTCTTTGATACCCGGAAGTTCCACCATGATGCGCCCCATCTTGTCTTCCAGACTTTGGATGTTAGGCTGAACTACACCGAAACGGTCAATACGGGTACGGAGTACATTATAGGAATTCTCAACAGCCGCCTTTACCTCTTCGCGCAATACTTTTTCAACTTCTGCGTCGGTAGATTTCTGAGTTACCTTGTCTTTTAATTGTTGGGTTGCGAACAGCTGTGACAGCGGAGCACCCGGAGCAAGCTTGTGATACTCTCTGACGAACAAGGTGATCACGTCATCTTGGCTTGTGGTAGCTTGTTTGGCGGCAGTGGCCAATGCTTGGTTGAATGCTTCGTCAGTCTTGTTGTCAGCCAATACTTTGATGACATCGGGTACGGATACTTCAAGGATGACGTTCATACCACCCTTCAAGTCCAAACCTAAACTGAACTCTATCTCACGACTCAGTTTCAGCGGCCAATTGCCAAAATACACTATCTCATTAGCCAGAGAATCGAGGTAGTCCTGCTCTACTTTCACATCGCCTTTTGCAAACTCTTTGGCCTTACTTGTGTAATGGCGAGTTACAAAAGAGAAGGAGAGATAGAACACACACACCAGTGTGAGCAATATCGCAAAAACCCTTACAAATCCTTTGTTTTGCATGTTACTTTTAGTTTATTATGATTACTTTTTAATTAAATTCTGTTGCATACAAGGCTGCAAATATAGCTTTTTTTTCACAAATCTTACTTCATACCGCGATTTTTTAACATCGGGTCTAATTGAGGCTCAGTTCCTCTGAAGTTCTTATAGAGAGTCATTGGGTCTTCGCTGTCTCCTTTTTCCAGAACATTTTGGCGGAAAAGGTCGGCTGTTTGCTTGTCGAAGATACCGTGTTCTTTGAAGGCTTCGAAGGCATCATTGTCTAGAACATTGGCCCAGAGATAGCTGTAGTAGCCTGCCGCATAGCCGCCAATGATGTGGTTAAAGTACGTGGTACGATAACGGGGAGCTATTTCCGGAATCAGCCCCAGTTGGTCCTTTGCTTCTTTTTCGTATGCTACGACATCATGACCTTCGGTGGCAGTCAGGTTATGCTGATTCATGTCGAGGATGGCGGCGGCC
>ENA-ORKQ01000160-ORKQ01000160.1-human-gut-metagenome-genome-assembly--contig:-NODE-160-length-14066-cov-5.15224_pt1 | contig 14066 bp, 11 predicted proteins | sample MGYA00243060_ERZ508809 | MGnify/ENA primary metagenome ERZ508809 (study PRJEB26277, sample SAMN04329829) | human gut metagenome | biome: human-associated habitat | host: Homo sapiens | place: USA... | reverse complement strand
GGAAACGAAGTCTATATGATAGGTTTCTTAGGGCGTATGTTGGTCTCGGGTGAAGAAGTGCTGAAAAAAGTGAATGTCCTTTCTGGAGGCGAGAAGATGCGTTGTATGATTGCCCGTATGCAGTTGCGCAATGCCAACTGTCTGATTCTTGATACACCTACCAACCACTTGGACTTGGAGTCTATTCAAGCTTTCAATAATAACTTGAAGAGTTATAAAGGAAATATATTGTTCGCTTCTCATGACCATGAATTTATCGAAACGGTTGCCAACCGTATCATTGAATTAACTCCGAACGGTATTATCGACAAGATGATGGAATATGATGAATACATTACTTCGGATCATATTAAGGAAATGCGTGCACGTATGTATGGAGAATAATATGTCTCCGAGATAATTTTTTTCAAGATAGAGGTATAAAGAAGGTGTGCCGTAATGAGCGAGGATGCTGAAAAAGTGATTTTTTTTAGTATTCAATCCTTTTTTGGCACTATAAAATATTTTGTGTAAATGTGAAATACGGGATTCAGCTTGAGTTCCGTATTGTTTATTTTATAGATTTGCAAAATGAAGAAAATTATGAAAGCAAAGAATCAAGCAGTGCCTGATGAGGTATTAAGCAAGGAGTTCCTTAGCCGGTTTAAGACAGAACGATGTAAGCAATTTCCTGAAGCAACTACATGCCCAGGTATTGGAGAAAATGCTTGAAGGTAAAATGGATGCCCATTTAGGCTATGAAAAGAATTCTGTAGCGAGAAATATACAGGTAATTCCTGTAATGGAAGTTATGCGAAGAAAATTCAAACCGAACATGAAGAAGCTGCCATTTCCATTTCCCGTGACCGTAACGGCCAATTGAGTCGATAGCGGTCCCCAAACATGAGAGCCGTGGTCTTCTATTGAAGAAATAAGAGTTTCACCATCAGGCGCAAGATGAATTTCCTATTGTTTATTTTCTGTGTCATATATCAAATCTCCTTTTGCATTTTCACATTCAAAGGAAGGATATGGACAAATTACCATATCTTTGTCGTTATTACTGCACCCATATATGACAATGGACGGACATAACACAAATAAATAATTTAAAAATGTCTTCATGAGAACAGTATTTAAGAAGTTAACAATAGATTCCTTATATTTCACACCATCGGATATCCATATATATGTATAGGCTTACGCGTACGTACGTGTGACCCGATGCGTACGTACGTGTAGCCCAACGCGAATATACGCGTGACCCGATACGTATATACGCGTTGCCAAAAGGCCTTGAGGTTTTAAGCAAAGCTCGGCATCTTTTTGTGTAAGGGTAGATTGCATCACTCCCCCTCACCAAGTCAGTTATTCTCGTTCTCCGTTCATCCTTACATTTTAATCAAAACATTCATATAATCAGACGGTTAAGAATGTAAGGATACCCTTTCATCCTCCTTTCAGCCAGGCTTATCACGTCCTTTCAAATCTGCCTTCAGTATTTGTGTCACGCCCCCAAAAGTATTACGAATGAAAGAAGGCTGAAAGGAGACTGAGGGGACAATGTAGGGTCCCTATTCACTACCGGCCTCCCCCCCCCCATCAACAGGACGTTTCAACGGATAATGAAAGGATGACGAGAAAAACCGATTTCCGGCTGTAGAGCGGAATAATAGTGATAATCATTTCTTCAGATTTCCACATTTCTCTTCTATCAATAGACTATGTTTATCGATTAGGCTATTGATACTATCGTTAGGAAGTTTGAAGAATGTAGAGTCAATGCCATACAGCTGGGTAAACACACATCTGCAATACTTTTGGGCCTGTATTGTATCGACTCCGCTTTCTGCCATAACCTTGGCGAATGACGCAACATTCTTATCTAAGAATTTCTCAAAAAGGACAGCATTACTTTCCTTCTTACTCTGACATCCACATACAAACGAAGCCAGAACCAAACATATCAACCATGTCTTTTTCATAATTTATCCGATTTTATTCATATTCATGCCAAGAGAAAAGCCAGTACCACCATCATCCCAAATACAACCAGAGCACCCACATGTACAACTCGGTGGAAGTGGGGAACCACTGCCATAATTCATATTAGGATCAGGGAAAAGGCATCCTTCTGGACCTGTTGTCTCATAAAAGCATGAAGGAGGGAAGAAGCCTGTTCCTTCATTTTTTTATTGTCTTGTCAGACAAACGAATTTTTTCTAAAGTCTTAATCTTTTTCATACAATCTAATATTTAATGGTTCACGATAATTTAAAAAAGTTCTCTTTGGAAGATTAAGTATAGCAGTTTCTAGTTTCTCATATAGCTCATCTCTATTTGATAACATGATATATTTTTTCAATTGCAGGCAAATATTTTTCCACAAACATTCATTATCCTAACAGAAGGATATTCATTATTTAAATATGATATATGTTCATTTTTCCTCATAATAAAATAATCTAGATACTCTATTAATTCATCTATAAAGCCACCTTAATTTAAATGAGGAGGATTTATTTTTCCCATATTAGTTTAAGATGTTGCAATCTTATAAAAAAAACAATACAAGCAAGAAAAACAGAATTTATTTGTCCAAATTATCACATTTTCATCTTGCATCGGCACAATCTAGAGCATGACATGACCGCTTTTCGCTAAAACCCCAATTTCCCGGATAACCTCACCCCTACGGTTAACAAAATGACAGGACTACTGAACCATTGGGAACAACCCTTCCGTACATACGTTTTTTCACACATACAATAGTGATTCCTTCTTCAGAAAATTTATCTTAATGATGAAAATCCACCTGATTAATAATGTGTATTTGGGGTGTTAAATAAGTTATTTTATTTGTTGGCTTTAATTCTGTTTGCTTAATTTATAGAGTAATATAAATCTTAAAATAAGATATACTATGGAAAGATTATTGTTACTATTGTTTATGGGAGTTCTTTTTTTCTCCTGTTCTGATTCTTCTATAAATAAAGAGAGTAAAAATACTACTCAAAATATGGAACAAAGAAGTTTAACTTCCATGTATACGGATTTGATTAATTCATTTGAAGATGTTTCTGCCCGTGGGTTAGATGGTGTTTCTATTTTGTATCCTGATTATTTTGGAGGAGCTTATGTAAAAGATGATAAGGTGGTCATTTTTTTAACTAAAGAGTCCGATAAGGATTTCGTTAAAAAGGATTTATCTAAAAGAATTGATTTGAATTATGTTTCATTTGTGGAATGTGATTATTCTTATGCTGAATTAATGGATTTGGATAAATGGTTATTTGATTTCTTTATGAAAAATGAGAATAAGTCGTTTTTGAATACTTTGCATGTTGATGGGTGGAATATAAATAAGAATAAAAATAAAATCATTATTAAATTAAATGATTGTAGTAGTTTTTACATTAATGGATTTAAGAATAAAGTAATAGATACTCCAATGATAGGTTTTGAAAAATCTAGAGGAAGATTGAAGTAACATTATACTCCGGGAAGTGTTTCCGTTGATAATCACAGGGGAACTTCTGCAAGTTTAGGCTATAGGATAAAGTCAAAACATTGACAATGCTATCATTTAGTTCTGCCATTCTGAGCTTTGCGAAGAATCTGTTAACATAAAGTAGATGTAAACACTTCCTTCACTACGCTCAGGATGACAAAATGATAAGACTACCGAGCCATTGGGAATAACCCTTCTGCGCATATGTTTTTTGTGCAGGAAGGATAAGTTACGTATGGCATCAGAACTTAAAAAGTCCACTTCTTCCACACCATTCATTTCCACCACCACGGTATGGGGCGGATGGTATAAGTATGGCTGCTGCCATCGGCATACTCTTCCAGCTTCCCGTCACCCCATTTGATGAGCCCGGTCAAGTCGCCGGGAGGTGTGCATTTGTGATATACCTTCCTCGCTTTTTTATTAGCCTTAAGACTTGTTTCCACTCTTCCATTTTTCGGCATATTCATTCAGGATTCTGCGAATGCTCAGCCCTATTTTGATGTAATCTTTCTCATTAAGATTGGCTAAAGAAACTCGTATGCTCCATTCAGGTCCGTCGAATCCCCCTCCGTTCAGCACTACCAATCCGGTTTCTGTTGCCAGACGAAAGACCACATTTAGTGGATTATATGTTGATTTCAGGTAATGGACGAAATCATCGCCATAGAATTTCTTTGCCCATACCAGCATATCTATTTCCGAATAATATCCGGCACGAAGCGGGTCATCGGGTAAAATAAATCCGGTATTATCCCATAATGCTTTCAGTCTGCTATGAATCAGATTAAGCATGGCATGACGATATTTATCCTCATAATCAAGCAATGAGAAAGCAGCAAACAATGACATTTGCACTTGTTGTGGAAGTGACAGCCCGGCGGTGTGGATTAGAGCAACCTGACGGCTGTCGGCCACCATGCGGTCAATGAATTTCATCTTTTCTACATCTGTAGTCAAAGAACCGTATCGTTTGGCAAGTTCACTTTTGCGTTTACGGGGTAAAGCGGCAATCAGCTTGTCGAATACATTATTTTCGTGGATGGCATTGACGGCTATGCGCCATCCCGTAGCTCCGAAATACTTCGAGAATGAATATACGCAGATGGTATTGAACGGTAAATCTGCCAACAGACTTCTAAATCCGGGAACAAAAGTTCCATAGACATCATCTGTTATTATCATCAGGTTTGGATTCCAACGATTTACTACGTCTTTGATGGCATCTACACATTCCTTGTTCAGCTCGTAGCTGGGCGGATTGCTCGGGTTAATTACAAACAGGGCTTTGTACTTCGGGTCACGCAACTTGTTGATATCCTCTACTTTGTATTGCCAGGTGTGCAAGCCGTTTTCGTCTATCGTGTCAGCGCTGATGTTCAGTACGTCATAATCGTAACGAGTCAGTTCGGGTATTTCGATGTATGGAGTAAAGGCAGGAACCATCAAAGCGATGCTGTCTCCGCGGTGCAATAGGAAGTTTTCTTCTAACGAATCGAATACATAGCACATGCCTGCCGTACCGCCTTCGGTGGCAAAAAGGTCAAAGTTGCCTTGAGGGGGACGTCCGTCACACATTTCCCGATTCAGATAGTCGCGTACAAGTATTTCCGTATACTTCAGGATACGGTCAGGCATCGGATATTGGTTGCCTGCCATACTTTCGGCCCACTCATGTACTAAGGAATCAGGATCGACTGCATGTTCCATCAACATATAATTATAAGTACGCTTCAACAGACCGATTCCCGGTTCGCCTTCATGGGTTTTCAGCCACAGCTCAAACCGTTGGGCAATACCTTCTTTCTGAGGAATACCGGCTATTCCTTCAGGCATATCCATGACACGTCGAGATTCTGCAATGGCAAAAGATCCCAAAATGAAGAAGGCTTCACGACCTTCGGTGGCAATCCAGTTGGGGTTTCCTCTGCCGGCATTCAGCATGACGTGTGCCATTTTCTTCACACTTTCATCTGCCATTTCTATCAAACGGTTCTTGAGCTCAAACGGACTGATTTTTTCCAAGTTCTTGTCCATTTTCGCTACGCTGCTCTTATCGCTTAAAATATTCCATAATGTTATAGGGTTAGATGATTACATTACTAATACAATGACTACTCCTCAAATAATGAGAAGGGTGTTCCCCACGGCGTAGGGCACGGTATAGCCGAGCGATGGAGTCTCACTGCCTACTGCTTCCTGAATAGCTCCCAGTGCAGCAGTGGTAGTTCGCGCTCCGGCTGTGCATCCCAATGCCAGTGCAGGATGGAAGTGAAATACATATCGGGCCAATATCAGTCCTAGCAATAAAGGCAATGAAGTGGCAAGGATGCCGATAATAAAAAGCATCGGTCCTACTTCTTTCAGTCCTTGGATGAAACTGGGACCTGCAGAGATTCCTACGACGGCTATAAACATATTCAATCCTACATTATTCAATACCCATAGAGAGGATTCCGGAATTTGTCCGAATGTGGGGTGTTTACTGCGCAACCATCCGAATACCAGACCTGCAATCAGTGCTCCTCCACTTGTGCTGAGACTGATGGGAACTCCGCCTATGTGAATGGCCAAGGCGCCGATAACTCCTCCTATTAAGATGCCGATGCCGACAAATACCATATCGGTAGCATTGGTAGGCCGGTCGATATATCCTAATTGCTTAGCAGCTGTTTCTACTTCTTTCTTCAGTCCTACCAATTCTAATGTATCACCTGAATCGACCACGGTTTGGGCAAACACGGGAATATCAATACCCGCACGTTTGATGCGTCTTACACTCACTCCATGCATGAAAGGTTGCTTACGAATGAATTCAAGTTTTCGGTTGGCATACGGTTTCTTATGTATCATGACCGGCAATACCTCTACAGGGAAATCAAGCAACTGGGGATCTATCACTTCTTCGCCAATCCAATCTTCTTCTCCTATGGCAAATTCACGACGTCCACTTAATACTACTTCGTCACCTTTTTGTAATAATTGTCCCGGAAGAATTTCGTTAATAATGGTATGATTATGCCTCATTCTTTCAACAAACAGCCTTTTCCCTTGCGAAATAAAGTAAGATTCGAGTTGCTCTACCGTTTTACCGTTTCCAAACCAATCGTTTTCTATGGTATAAGCACGGAATACGACCGGTCGGCGAGCATGTTCGAAGCCGGGTTCATCAGCCTCACTCGTTCCCATTTTTGCTTCCAGTTCTTTACAGGCAGCTTTTACTTTTTCCAGTCCGCCCAACATTTTCGGACCCAAAGAAGAGAGTACCCATGCTGACCCTGCAGTTCCGTAGATATAGGTAACAGCATAGGCTACGGGAATAATATTTATCATATTGTTTTTCTGCTCTGTGCTGATGTTTAAGCCATTGATGGTGTCGTCTGCTACTCCGATAACAGCAGAAATGGTTTGTGCACCTGCCAGTAATCCGGCTGCTTCGCCTGCATTATATCCCATTATAAGTGCTAAAATCCAGGTTATAACCAAACAGCCAACGCACATTAAGACGGCAAATCCCACTTGTGGCAAGCCGTCTTTTTTTAATCCACGAAAGAATTGCGGTCCCACTTTGTAACCGATGGCAAATAAAAATAGTAGAAAGAAAACCGATTTGACCGGCTCTTCAATGGTGATGTTAAGTTGACCTACCAGTACTCCGACCAAAAGTACGCTGGTGACGATTCCCAGACTGAATTGTCCTACTTTGATTTTACCAATCCAGAATCCTGCGGCAATAGTGAGAAAAATAGCCAGTTCTGAATGTTGTCTTAATAGATGTATTACCCATTCCATATATTCTTATTTCTTTTATAATTGCAATCTACAACAGAAGGGATAAAAAGAAGTTGAGTTAAAATCATCCAAATTGTGCATAGTTCTAATATTTTTTGTTTTATTTGCACAGATAGGATGATTGAAGTATGAAAATTGAAGCGATTGTAAAATATATTGTAGTGAGCTTCTTACTGTTTGCAAACTTGAGTTGTAAAGAAAATAAAGACGAAACACTTATAGCAAAAGTAACTGACCTGACAGAAGAAGAAGAGGTTATATCGGATATAGAGTATGATGGTGACGGCAGAATAATACGTTATGGTGATACTCCGATAGTGTATGCGGGCGATAAGGTAACCATAGGAAAAATGGATTGCCTTCATTCGGGAAATAAGCTTTGCTCGGTAACTTTTAAAATGGCTAAAGGCAAGGCGATAGAAAGTCGTACACGTTGTTTGTTGAAAAGAGGTTCGGTAACATGGGATGTTTTTAAGACTTCGACTTATGAATACGGAGCTGATACATTGTGTATCAAGTCGGACTATTTTGGAGTGGAAGGAAATGATTTCTTAAAACGCGTCTGTACGAAATATATATTTGGTGATGATGGAAAACTGATGGAATCCATTACCTCACATCATGAATTAAATGACAGTACTTATGTGTGTCATAGTTATTATAATTATGATAATCATATTAATTATCGGGCAAATTTGAATATACAGGCTTATGTAATGGATAGTGATGGCTTGGATGGCTTTTTCTATTTTTTACTAAACTTGGGAGATTTCTGGGTAGATACAGTTTTGCCCAATGATATCGGACGTTGTGTAAATCATGGTGCTGAGACTTATAACGTGCATGCTAACTATAGATTGGATGATGAATCTCCGATAAAGATAGAAGTCCTGTATAATTATACAAAACTTCTGTCTCGTATCGAATTGTCTTATAAGTCATTAAAGTAGTTCATCCAATAGGATATAGATATCTTCTTCCGAAAATCCTTTTTCAATAAGGTATTTTTTGTCTTCCAAATAGAAGGTAAGGAACATGTTACGGTCTTCGCACATACTCTGTGCTTTTTGATAATAGTTGATAGCCGTTTCGATATTTCCTAATGTATAGTATAAATGTCCTGCATTCATCCAGTCTTGCATTTTGGGCTTGGTAGCCTGAAGCAGTAGATCATAATATTTACGTGCTTCTTCATATTTGCCGATAACAAATGAACACCAGCCGATAGCACGGCGTGCATTATTGGGATTTTTTTCCAGGTATTCCACTTTAAAGAAGTACCCCAAAGCCTCTTCGTATCTTTTCAAGGCTACCAGACATTGACCAATCTGTAAGGACAGGTTTAAATTGTCGGGCTGAACAATTTCTACTTTTTTGAAGTATTGCAATGCCTGTTCAGGCATGCCCAGCTTATGGTAACACAAGGCCAGATGACGGTTAGTCCATAAGGCATCCGGGGCAATGATATCAGCTTGTTTATAATAACTCAACGCTTTATCGTAATTTCCCAATTTCTGGAGGGAATAACCGGCTTTCTGCCATAACTCGGAGTTGGTTTTATTCTCTTCAAGCAGGATGCTGTATAGCTGGAATGCTTCCTCCATATAATCTTTTTGGAAGAAATAATCTGCCAACTTTTTCAGTTCTTCAGGTTGGGTTATTGCTTTTTTAAGGCTGTTATATTTCCACAGTTCAAAGCGGCTTTCGAAGATGTCTTTTTCTTCGGAACGGCGAGACCATAATTTGAAGAAGCGATATAAATCATGAATATACTGGCGACTGATATTCTCTTTTTTCAAGGTGGACTTCGTCATCTTTGTTATCTGTTCCAGCTGTTCTTGCGATACAGAGCTTTGCTCGTTCATCTGATGTATCATCAGTTCTCTTTGTGATTCAGGCATTTGTATCAAGCTGAAACAGAAAGAATATTTATCTGAATTGCAGAAGGAATCGCTATTGAGTATAATGTCCAATAAGGACATTCTCTTTTCTTCATTATCTCCAAATATGGTAACAATATCGGGAAATTGGCGGTCGAAAGGATAGAACCAATGTGACATTTGGCGGAAAAAAGGGAACTGCTTTAGTTGAGAGAATGTGCTCATATAAACATCAGCTCCCTCCATTTGCAATTCGCCCATTTCACGTAATTTGTCAGTAATGCCCGATTTGTCAATCCAGTTTTCCCATTCCGGGTTAAGATCATCGGAGTCTTCTGTTTCATCGAACCCGATTTTGTTGGCGTTCCCAATGCGCGGATTTCTCATCATTTCGGGAATGATTTCTTCCCGCATCTTCCTGTCTATTTTCTGTGTCTCGCGTGAAAGCTGCAATTGAATCTGTATGGTATGCAGGTTCTTAATAAAATCAGCATCTTCATTGAGTAGTGAGAGCTTTGCACGTGCTTCGGGATACATCATGATACGATGTTCATGGAAAAGTGCAGTTATCACTATACCTACGATAGCACGTTGGTTCACCATAGGATCAGGGTGATTATACGCTTCGAGGAGCAGCATATATTTTCGTATATCAAAAATTCTGGATTGGCTCATCGTGATGGCACTGATGAAGACGCAAAGATCATTGACCGGTACCAGAAGTGAATTGAGCAGTGTCTGGGCTTCCTGTGCTTCGGCTTCCGTCCAATATAAAGAAACCCAGGTTCTTTCGAATAACTCGTTGAGTGCTTTTTCATGACGTTCGCGTATTCCTGCCAATTCTGATTTACAGCGATTGGCATCACTGTAAATCAGAGGAGCTGTCGCTGCATCTTCCGTATAGGCTTCCAATTGCATTTGCAGTTCGGAAAGAGTATGCGGTTTAGCGTGCTCATAAGTGCGTATCAAATCATAATATAAAGCAAAAGAAGATGTACTGTTTTTCATGATATGTGTCCGTTCTGCCATTTCGTAAGCCGATCGGAATATTTTATTATACATATCCTTTTGTTTGGGATCTTTTATGCCCTTTGCGTTGTATTGCAACATCAGATCGTATGTCGTTTGCAGTGTTTCTACGTCTTGACGCCGCTGCTAGCTGGAACTTTGTTTTGCCATGGCATGGATTTGTATATATGTTTTTTGCAATCGATGTTTTTCTAGTATATTGAAAACGTATTCTATTTCATTATGCATATTAGCCATAAGTTATATTTCTATTTATGTGTAAAACAACCGGAAGCCCTTTTAAGTTCTCATTTCAGCCAAGTGGCACGTTTCCATATGTATTCCATCGGTCCGTGTGAATGATGGCTCATCCACCAGCGGCAGAATGTAAACTGCAAGATGAAGAATGCGATACCCGCCAGGCAACTGACAGTGATGCCACATTGGTTGTGAAGAGCAAATCCCCAGTTATAGTATAACATAGAACCTACTATGCTTTGAGTAATATAGTTGGTAAGACTCATCTTTCCGTATGGAGTGATTTTCATTAAAAGATAATGCATATTTGTATTATAGAATGCAAAGATTCATCCCGAAACCAACATGAATGAGAAGTTAGAAAGCGAGGTGATGATAAGTGATAAAGGGGGCAATATTGATTTATTGACAATGAATGCCGGCAACATATTGCCTAATCCGTATAAAGGAAAGAATGCGATAAGTGCACCGGCAAGTATTTTATTCCATACCTTCAAGTTCTCTTTTTGGAATAGTCCGCGTCGTCCGATTAACATACCCAACAAAAACAAAGCTGCCGTTTGGAATACACGTCCGTGATCCCATGCCCAGGCAAGACTGGCTATTTGTCCTTCCCATAAATTCACCCGGACTGTTTCCAAAAACGAACCATGACTTTGTACGGCAAAGGTGGCATCCCAAAAGCTGCGGGTGGGAATGGCCGGAGTAATGAAAGACGGGTCCAGGCAGGCACGTATTACATAGTAAAGTGGCAAAGGCTGTATCAATAGCACGCAAGCGAGAAGGAATACCCATTTGTCTTTCAGACGGCAGGTGAGGGGTAGGATAAAACCTACCAGTGAATAAAGTACCAGCACTTCCGCGGTGAAGAAGCTGGCATTGATATTGCCTATTAAGAATAACAGGATGAGCCGCCAGCAGAAACGTAATCGGAAATCGTTGCCGCGCATGCGCTGATTATCGTTCTGAATAAAAAAACTAAAGCCGAAGAGAAGGGCAAATACGGCATATGCCTTTCCGCCGAACATGAAGAATAATCCATTCCAGATTGCTTTGTCCGTAAAGTTGAGCCAGTCACTCTGCGTGGTTGTATCTGGAAATGAATAGAAATTAAAATGCTCAATGGAGTGCAGAATGATGATTCCCATTACTGCCAATCCGCGTAGCACATCGGCTACATCTACACGTGCGTGTCCTTTAATTGTGCTTATTACTTTTGTTTCCATGATTTAAACATTGAGTCACAAAAGTAAGTAAAATCTTAAATAGTTGGCTATAATTAGAGGAAGTAATAAGAAAATTCTCTAATTTTGTTCCCATCTTAAACGAAGATATGGACATTTCGGAATTACAACGTATATATGCCGGACACCCGAATACTGCGGGATTGGCTGCGTTATTGGAAGATTCCTCGGTGAGGACTATTTTCCTGGGAGGCTTACATGCTTCAGCGACACCTTTATTTATTTCCTCCTTTATCAGAGAAAATAAACAGACGTTTGTTTTTATATTGGGAGATCAGGAAGAGGCAGGTTATTTTTATCATGACTTGACGCAAGTAAATGGAGAAGAGAATATTTTATTCTTTCCTTCTTCATATCGTCGTGCCATCAAATACGGGCAAAAGGATGCGGCAAATGAGATTCTTCGCACGGAAGTATTGAGCCGTTTGCAGAAAGGTGATACTTTGTGTGTTGTAACCTATCCCGATGCTCTTGCCGAAAAGGTTGTTTCACAAGAAGAACTGACTGATAAAACATTGAAGCTGAGTGTAGGTGAACATGTGGATACTGAGTTTATTGCAGAAGTGCTTACCGGCTATGGGTTTGAGCATGTGGATTATGTGTATGAGCCGGGGCAATATGCAGTAAGAGGAAGCATTATCGATGTTTTCTCTTTTGCTTCTGAATATCCTTATCGCATCGATTTCTTTGGTGACGAGGTGGACAGTATCCGCACTTTTGAAGTGGAGAATCAGCTCTCGAAGGAAAAGAAGCAAAGCATAGCCATTGTGCCGGAACTGACAAAGGCGACGGACAGGAACGGTGTTTCTTTTTTTGAGTTTATACCAAAGGATACCGTATTGGCAATGAAAGATTTCCTGTGGGTACGCGAAAGAATCCAATCCGTCAGAGATGAGGCGCTCTCTCCACAGGCTTTGGCTGCTTATGAAGGGGAGAAGACAGAAATGATGAGTTTGGAGACAAAGTAGATTGAAGGTTCAGAGTTTGCAGTTCGCGCGTTAGAGTTCAAAAGAATAGAATTTGGGAATAAGCCTACGGGTACTCCGCAGGCCACTTTGCCCTTTGATACAAGTGCGCAACCGATTTTTCACAAGAACTTTGATTTGGTAAGCAGTACGTTTACCGATTATCTGGAACATGGCTATACATTATATATATGTACGGACAGTGAAAAACAGGCTAAGCGGTTGAAAGATATTTTTGAGGAGCGGGGAGATAAAATAGCATTCACTCCGGTCAATAAGACATTGCACGAAGGATTTAGCGATAATACTCTTCGGAGCTGTTTTTTTACCGACCATCAGATATTCGACCGCTTTCATAAATATAACCTTCGGAGTGACAAGGCCCGTAGCGGCAAAGTGGCACTGACATTAAAAGAGTTGAGCCAATTTGAACCGGGAGATTATGTTGTGCACATTGACCATGGAGTAGGGAAGTTTGCCGGGCTGGTGCGTATCCCCAACGGCGATACCACGCAAGAGGTTATCAAGTTGGTTTATCAAAATGAGGATGTCGTCTTTGTGTCTATTCATTCCTTGCACAAGATTTCCAAGTATAAAGGGAAGGAAGGAGAAACTCCGCGCCTCAATAAACTGGGTACCGGTGCTTGGGAGAAAATGAAGGAACGCACCAAGACCAAGATTAAAGATATTGCCCGTGATTTGATTAAGTTATACTCTCAGCGAAAGCAGGAGAAGGGCTTCAGCTATACTCCCGACAGCTTTTTGCAGCATGAGCTGGAGGCCAGCTTTATTTATGAGGATACTCCCGACCAGCTGAAGACAACTCAGGATGTAAAGGCTGATATGGAAAGCGAACGTCCGATGGACCGTCTGGTGTGTGGGGATGTTGGTTTTGGAAAAACGGAAATAGCAGTGCGTGCTGCTTTTAAGGCTGTGACGGACAACAAACAAGTGGCGGTACTTGTACCGACTACCGTATTGGCTTATCAGCACTTTCAGACTTTCCGTGACCGATTGAAGGATTTTCCGTGTAAAGTGGATTATCTGAGTCGGGCTCGTAGTGCCAAAGACAGTTCCCGCATCGTGAAAGAATTGGGAGAAGGCAAGATTAATATTCTGATTGGTACGCATAAAATTATTGGCAAAAGCATTAAGTTCAAGGATTTGGGGCTACTGATTATAGATGAGGAGCAGAAGTTCGGAGTCAGCGTAAAAGAGAAACTTCGCCAGATAAAAGTCAATGTTGATACTCTGACCATGACGGCTACCCCTATTCCGCGTACTTTGCAGTTTTCACTGATGGGTGCGCGCGACCTTTCTGTGATACAGACTCCTCCCCCCCATAGCTACCCCAAACAGACCGAGGTGCGTACATTCAATGAAGTATTTATCACAGACGCTAAAAACTTCGAGAAGCGTCGTAACGGAG
>ENA-ORKQ01000157-ORKQ01000157.1-human-gut-metagenome-genome-assembly--contig:-NODE-157-length-14198-cov-6.41087_pt1 | contig 14198 bp, 9 predicted proteins | sample MGYA00243060_ERZ508809 | MGnify/ENA primary metagenome ERZ508809 (study PRJEB26277, sample SAMN04329829) | human gut metagenome | biome: human-associated habitat | host: Homo sapiens | place: USA... | reverse complement strand
CCCGAGACGACTCCGGTCAGCAAGAACTTCTGGGGCTTTACTCCCGATTACTTTGCTTACAGTGCAGAGTTTTTCAAGAGCTTCCTGAGCGACCCGAAGAATATGGAGAATCTGAAAAGCGAATTCTTCATCCCGCTGATGGTGGATAAGCTGATTAACAATGGCACTGCTACCTGCGAAGTGCTCGATACAACCAGCAAGTGGTTCGGTGTGACTTATCCCGAAGACCGTCAGAGTGTAGTCGACAAGATTCAGGCTTTGGTGGATGCGGGTGAGTATCCTGCGAAGCTGTTCTAAAGTAAGACGGAAGGATAACTTGATTCGCATTAATTTATTGGGTAAAAGAACAAAAGGACAAATATGGGGAAGGCGTTTGCCAGAGCTATATTTGTTCTTCTGTTTTCTGTTCACGAGGTGTCTGGTGCAAGCATACTGAAATGTTGGAACAGAACCCTGCATTGGGCTTACCGATATTGGAACCTTTGAAATCAGATTACTCCAAGTATGTCCGGAACAGCGTAGGGAATTGGTTAAATGATGCAAGTAAGACGCAATCCGGATTTGTAAGGAAGCTTTGCAGGCGTTAGGAAAGTGAAACGAAAGAGACCAAGTATATCGTTAAGAAAGCGCTGAGGACTGTCGGTAAATGAGTGTCTGTTCCAAGGTATGGGGTGAGTTTTGGGCTTACTGAATCGATGTGCGGGAAAAGGGGCATTATATCCTCAAACATAAATCGTTATAACCAAGTGATGAAACAATTAATTGCATGTTGCGGGTTGGATTGCGAAAATTGCGCCGCCCGTATAGCCACTGTCAATAATGACGATGAGCTGAGAGAGAAAACTGCCAAAGAGTGGAGTGTGCTGAACAATACGCCGGAAATTACGCCGGAAACCATCCATTGTATGGGGTGCCGTGCAGACGGGGTGAAGTTTGCCTATTGCAGCGATTATTGTGCTATCCGCAAATGTGTGTACGAAAAAGGTTTCAATACTTGCGGCGACTGTAAGGAACTGGATACTTGCCAGGTGGTAGGTGCGGTTCTTCAGCATGCGCCCGGTGCAAGGGAAAATCTTTATTAACCGTAAAATCTTTGATTAAATAAAATATTGCTTATCTTTGCAGTATGACAAAGACATTTAAATCGGATTTGGTTTTGTAAACAATCTGTGTTCCCTGCACAGATTGTCCCCCCTTCGTTTACTCTCGGATAACTTCTTTCGAGAGTGTTTTCCTATTGTTATAATTCAAGTTTAATCCGCATATTATGCTGAAGGTATTGTGATACTTTCCGTATATGCAAAATATAGTAAGAAAATGAGTAACGAAAATAAAACTATCCACGATTTCGAACTTAATTTAATCTGTGACTTTTTCTCCAATATGGAACGACAAGGCCCTGGCAGTCCTGAAGCGACGTTGAAGGCATTGAGCTTTGTAGACGGTCTTACCGATGAATCCTTTATTGCCGATATCGGCTGTGGAACGGGTGGCCAGACAATGGTAGTAGCTGGCCATGTGCCGGGGCGGATTACAGGAATTGACCTTTTTCCCGGCTTTATTGATATCTTCAACCGTAATGCAAGGCAGTTAGGCTTGCAGAACAGAGTAAAAGGAATTGTCGGTTCAATGGATGCCCTTCCTTTCGGTGAGGAGGAGCTGGATATGATTTGGTGTGAAGGTGCTATCTATAACATTGGCTTTGAACGTGGCTTGAAGGAGTGGCGTAAGTATCTGAAACCGGGAGGGTATATTGCCGTCTCCGAGAGTTCATGGTTTACGGACGAACGCCCTGCGGAAATCAATGACTTCTGGATGGACGCTTACTCTGAAATGGATACACTTCCCAATCAGGTGACCAAGTTGTACAAGGCAGGTTATCTTCCCGTTGCTACATTCATTTTGCCGGAGAATTGCTGGACAGAGCATTACTTTGCTTCAAAGGTTGCGGCTCAGGAGATTTTCCGTAAGAAATATGCCGGTAATAAAATAGCCGAAGAGTTCAGCTTACTCCAAATGATTGAGGATGAACTGTACGGCAAGTATAAGGAATTTTACGGTTATGTGTTCTTTATTGCCAAGAAGGTAGGCTGATGACGGACTTCTCTTATTGAGGAATGCGGGTATTCTCAGGACAGAATATCCGCATTTTGGGTTTTGAGTAGATTTTATTGTTTTGAGGATGTACGGAACTTCTGAGGAGGTATTCCCGTATGACGTTTAAAGAATTTGTTGAAGAAGGCCGCATTATTAAAACCTAGACTCACGGCTATATCCTTTATCGGAGTGTTGGCGGTACAAAGCTGTGCTTTGGCATCCATGATGATAGTATTGTTGATGATTTCCATGGCTGTATGTCCTGATTCCTTTTTGACAAGGCGGCAAAGAGCTGCCGGCCTCATATTCATTTTCAATGCATAATAGGACACTTGATGCTCCCGGACATAGTCTGTGTGTACCAATCGGATAAAAATGCGGTATTGGTTGAAATGCCTGCTGCCCGGAGTTTCTTTTATCCTAGGGTGTTCCGGACAGAGTTCGGATATGCCTTGTAACAGATATGCCAGTAGAGTTTGCAATGAAACTAGACTTGAGGGGCTTTCTGTTCTTTGATAGAGGTGTGACAAATAGGTCATGAACTCAGCATAAAGCTGGAAGTTCTTTTTCGATAGAGGAAAAATATAGTGTTTACCTATAATGTGAAACTTATCCATCATGACCTTACCGACTCCTGCACTTTGGATAAGTTGTTTGGAAAATATGACGACATATATTTCAGTATCGTCTGACGTGTGTAGTAATTGTACGAAGGTCTCAGGAGGAATAGCTAGGAGAACGTTAGCTTCAACCTTGAATTGGGTATGGTTTATGATGGTTTTCAGAACTCCTTTGATACACAAAACGAAGATACTGGCCTTGGTGTGGTATGGCTTTTTCACTAGCGGATTCAGTTCACTGGTTGTGATATGATTGCAGGCAATGAACTCGTCATTTATATTGAATTCGGATATATTCATGTTGGAGATTTTAAGACGCAAAAATGGGGGATAATAATGTATAAATGACAGAGGTAACAGTTAAAATCAATATTACGCTCAACTTATCTCTGTTAAATAAGGTAAAGTTGTGAATAATAGAATATATACATATTAAAATGGAATATTGATTTATAAGGGTTTGTTTGTGGTATAAGCATTTTAACCCGAACTTTGCTTCTTGTATGATAAACCAATTCTGATGAATCCGAATGTTCCTCAAGAAGTACGTATAATAAATGCCATCTCCGAGCAGTTGTTCAACTCATGGCCCGTCAGCATTATTATGATTGATTTGGAAGATTGTATCTGGCGTCTGAATCAGCAGGTGATGAATGAACTCCAATTGAATGAGTATGTGATAGGGCGGCGTATCACTGACTTATTGGAGGTGGTATGTGATAAAAAGAATGTGTTAGAAGACCTTTTGCTGCAACTTCGGGAGAGGGATGTGCGGATTATTCCCTTAGATACCAATTGCTTTATACGTGAATTGAAGAGTGGTATAAGTTTTCTGATACAAGGTGCTATGGTGGGAATTCATGAAGATGGACAATTGGTGAGGATTGTACTCTATTTTAGGAATGTGTTGGAAGAACGGACACAGAAGCATTTGCTGAATATTGCGCTGAGCCGCACCCAGATATTTCAATGGTCTTTCGACATGGAACATAATCTGATGATTATAGAACCGCGTTATTTTGAATATTTGGGGATTCCTACGCGTGACTATACGCTGACGCCTGAGGAATTCGCATTTCTGATTCATCCGGACGACCGGAAGGGAGTGTTTGATGCTTTGGCTTTACAGTTGCATGGTAATTTGTACGAACGCCCAGTGGAATACCGTCTACGGAGGGGAGACGGCAAGTGGGAGTGGTTTGAGGCGCAATCTACCTATGTGGGGCAATTGACGGATTTGCCGTTCCGTATCATCGGTATTTGCATGAGTACGCAGAAATACAAGGATACGGAGAATAAATTGAACGAGGCTTTGCAGAAAGCGCAACGTAGCGATGAGTTGAAGAGCGTATTTCTTGCTAATATGAGCCACGAGATACGTACGCCGCTAAATGCCATTGTGGGCTTCTCTACACTACTGGCTTGTGGGGATGCCGACTTGTCGCGGCAGGAGATTATGGAATTCACGTCTTTGATTGAAAAGAACAGCCAGTTGTTAATGGTGTTGATTTCAGATATTCTGGATTTGTCCAAGATAGAATCGAACACAATGGAGTTCCATTTTGAGAAGGTTTCTTTAAATGGCATATTGGAAAGCATTTACAGTGCACAGAAGATGAATCTTCGGAAAGGAGTGGAGCTACTGCTAGACCTTCCGGACCGGGCGGCAGTTATCTATACAGATCCTATGCGTTTGGGGCAAGTTGTCAACAATCTTGTCAATAATGCGGTGAAGTTCACTGCTGAAGGTCGCATAACCATAGGATATAGGCTGAAGGACTTTGTTACACTGGAAGTCTTTGTGGAAGATACGGGAACTGGCATGTCGGAAGAAGTTCTGGCGCACATTTTTGAACGTTTCTATAAGGGAGATGCTTTTGTGCAGGGCACGGGATTGGGATTGGCTATTTGCAGGACTATCGTTGAAAGGTTTCATGGAAAAATAGAAGTGGCCTCAACTCTTGGCAAGGGGAGCCGCTTTGCAATTGTCCTTCCGCAGGAAATGCGGGAGTAGTGTTCTCTTTCTTGGATATTTGATGTAATTATGTGAGCGTATGATATTGTATAACGTTGAAAATCGCTACCTTTGCAGTCTTGAACGATAAATTCATTGACACTATGATATCTGTAGAAGGACTGAAGGTAGAATTTAATGCCACTCCTCTGTTCGAAGACGTCTCTTATGTTATCAATAAGAAAGACCGTATAGCTCTTGTCGGCAAGAATGGTGCCGGTAAGTCCACCATGCTCAAGATATTGGCTGGCATTCAGCAGCCCACTGCCGGCATTGTTGCCGTTCCTCGCGAATGTACTATCGGGTATTTGCCCCAAGTGATGATACTCAGTGACAAGCGCACCGTAATGCAGGAGGCTGAACTTGCCTTCGAGCATATTTTTGAGATGCAGGCGGGCATCGAACGCATGAATCAGCAACTTGCCGAACGTACCGACTACGATAGTGAGGATTACCAGAAACTGATTGACCGCTTCACTCACGAAAACGAACGTTTTCTGATGATGGGCGGCACCAACTACCGTGCCGAAATAGAGCGCACGCTCCAAGGGCTGGGCTTCAGCCGCGAGGACTTTGACCGCTCTACAAGCGAGTTTTCCGGTGGTTGGCGTATGCGTATAGAGCTTGCCAAGCTGTTGCTTCGTCGTCCGGATGTGTTGCTGCTCGACGAGCCTACCAACCACCTTGACATCGAGAGTATCCAGTGGTTGGAGAACTTCCTTTCCACCCGTGCCAATGCGGTGGTGCTTGTCAGCCACGACCGCGCCTTTTTGAACAATGTCACTACGCGTACCATCGAAATAACTTGTGGACGCATTTACGACTATAAAGTGAAATACGATGAGTTCGTGGTGCTTCGCAAGGAGCGTCGGGAGCAGCAACTGCGTGCTTACGAGAATCAGCAGAAGCAGCTACAAGATACGGAAGACTTTATCGAGCGTTTCCGGTACAAAGCTACCAAGGCTGTGCAGGTGCAAAGTCGCATCAAGCAACTTGAAAAGATAGAACGTATCGAGGTGGATGAGGAAGACAACTCCTCTTTGCGCCTGAAGTTTGTTTGCAGCAGCCGTAGCGGTAATTATCCAGTTATCTGCGAGGATATGGAGAAATCCTACGGGGGGCACGTTGTTTTCCACGATGTGAATTTGACTATCAACCGAGGAGAGAAGGTTGCTTTTGTCGGTAAGAACGGCGAAGGTAAGTCTACGCTTGTAAAGTGTATTATGGGTGAGATTACGGATTATACCGGTAAGCTTACACTGGGACATAATGTGCAGATTGGATATTTTGCCCAGAACCAGGCACAGCTTTTGGATGAGAGCCTGACTGTATTCGATACGATTGACCGCGTGGCCGTAGGGGATATCCGCCTCAAAATCCGTGATATTCTAGGTGCTTTCATGTTCGGCGGTGAGGCTTCGGATAAAAAGGTGAAGGTGCTCAGCGGTGGAGAGCGTACCCGGCTTGCCATGATAAAACTGCTGTTGGAGCCGGTGAATTTTCTGATTCTCGACGAACCTACGAATCATCTTGACATGCGTTCCAAAGATGTGCTGAAGGAAGCTATCCGCGATTTTGACGGAACGGTGATAATAGTCAGCCATGACCGTGATTTTCTGGACGGACTTGCGACTAAAGTGTACGAGTTTGGTGGCGGACTGGTGAAGGAACATCTGGGAGGAATTTATGATTTCCTGCAAAAGAAGAGCCTCTCCCCCGACCCCTCCCCCGTAGGGAGGGGAGAAGGGAATGACGGGTTGCTTGGTAGCGGGCGGATGGATGCTCTGTTCGGTTCTTCTTTGAGCAAAAGCCCCTCTTTCGGGAAAAAGGGCAATGCTTCTCCCCTCCCTACGGGGGAGGGGTCGGGGGTGAGGCTCTATGAGGCTCAGAAGGAACTCAACAAGAAACGCAAGAAGCTGGAACGTCGCGTTGCCGATTGTGAAGCGGAGATAGAGCAGACGGAGGCTGCCATTGCCATTCTTGAGGCCAGGATGGCCACACCGGAAGGTGCTTCGGACATGTCGCTTTATGAGCAGCACCAAAAACTGAAAGAGCAGCTTGACCGCGTGATGGAAGAGTGGGACGCGGCTACTGTAGAGTTGGAGAATCACTAACTATTATATTTTATATGTTTATGAAAGCAAATCATTTGTTACCCATTGCAGCATTCTGTCTGATGACGGCATCCTGCAACACCGGCAAGCAGCAGGCTGAACTTACAGCAGGCATCCAGCTCGCCAATCTTGACACAACGGCTCTACCCGGAACTGACTTTTACCAATACGCATGTGGCGGTTGGATGAAGAACAATCCGATTCCTGCTGAATACTCACAGTACGGTTCTTTTACTATCCTTGCAGAAAACAACCGCAAGCAGATTCAAGGACTGATTGAAGAACTTGCCGCCACCCAGCACGAAGCCGGCAGCGTGGCACAAAAAATCGGTGACTTGTACAAAATCGTAATGGACAGCGTGAAGCTGAACAAGGACGGTGTAGCTCCCATCAAGGCTGAACTCGACCAGCTGGCTGCTTTGAAAGACAAGAAAGAGCTTTATGCCTTGCTGGGCGATATGCAGAAGAAGGGTATCATCGCCTACAACGTGCTGTATGTTGGCGCTGACGAAATGAACAGTAGCATGAATGCCGTACAGACCTATCAGACCGGGCTGAGCATGGGCGAACGTGAATACTATCTGGAGAATGATGAGGCTACTGCCAAAATTCGTGATGCTTTCCGTACACATGTACAGAAGATGTACCAGTTGGCTGGTTTCGACGAGGCTACTGCCAAGAAAGGTATGGAGGTGGTGATGGATGTGGAAACACGTCTTGCCAAGGCTTTCCGCTCTCGTACGGAGTTGCGTGACCCGCATGCCAATTATAACAAGATGAGCATGGAAGAGCTGAAGAAGAATTATCCTACTTTCGATTGGGATGCTTATTTGTCTGCCATGGACTTGAAGGATGTGAAGGAAATTATCGTAGGCCAGCCCGCTTCACTGAAAGCTGCTGCCGATATCCTGGATACGCTGCCCATTGAACAGCAAAGCCTTTATCTGCAATGGAAATTGATTGATTCTGCCGCAAGCTTGCTGAACGATGCTATGGCAGAACAGAACTTCGACTTCTACAGCCGCACCATGAGCGGTACACAAGAAATGCAGCCCCGCTGGAAGAGAGCGGTAAGCACTGTAAGCAGCGCGCTGGGCGAAGCTGTAGGTCAGATGTACGTGGAGAAATATTTCCCTGCTGCAGCCAAGGAGCGTATGGTGACTTTGGTGAAGAACTTGCAGGAAAGCCTGGGCGAACGTATCAAGAATCTTGCCTGGATGGGTGATTCCACTAAGGTGAAAGCTCTGGAGAAACTGGCTACCTTCCATGTGAAGATTGGTTATCCCGACACTTGGAAAGACTACTCCACACTGGAAATCAAAAATGACTCTTACTGGGCAAACATGGAACGTGCCAACGAGTGGAGCCATGCCGAAATGATAGCCAAGGCCGGCAAGCCGGTGGATAAGGACGAATGGCTGATGACTCCGCAGACCGTCAACGCTTACTATAACCCGACTACGAACGAAATCTGTTTCCCCGCCGGTATCCTGCAATATCCTTTCTTCGATATGAATGCGGATGACGCCTTCAACTACGGTGCCATCGGTGTGGTAATCGGTCATGAGATGTCTCACGGATTCGACGACCAGGGTCGCCAGTACGACAAGGACGGTAACCTGAAAGACTGGTGGACTGCTGAAGATGCCAAGAACTTTGACGAGCGTGCCCAGGTGATGGTGAACTTCTTCGATAGCATCGAGGTTGCTCCGGGCGTATATGCCAACGGACGCATGACATTGGGTGAGAATATTGCCGACCACGGTGGTCTGCAGGTTTCTTATCAGGCATTCAAGAAAGCTACGGCTGCCAATCCGCTGCCGGTGCTGGATGGTCTTACTCCCGAACAACGTTTCTTCCTGGCATACGCAGGTGTATGGGCCAATGATATCCGTCCCGAAGAAGTGCTGAACCGCACGAAGAGTGATGTGCACTCATTGGGCGAATGGCGCGTAAACGGTGCATTGCCGCAAATCGGTGCTTGGTATGAGGCATTCAACGTGACAGAAAAAGACCCGATGTTCTTGCCGGTAGAAAAACGTGTATCTATTTGGTAAACCAACAAAATAACCCTTAAAAAAAGGCGGCAGACTGGAAACAGATGCCGCCTTTTTTAATTATACCTAATTTATTGTGTATGAATGTATGTATGAATAAACAAAATTTGTAACTTTGCGCATCAAATACTAATATACGCATACTTTAATACGCAAATCCATGTCTGAAACAAAAAGAATCAAAACAGCTCTGGTATCTGTTTACCATAAGGAAGGTTTGGACGAAATCATTACCAAACTGCATGAAGAAGGTGTAGAGTTCCTCTCAACCGGTGGAACCCGTCAGTTTATAGAATCCCTGGGTTATCCCTGCAAGGCAGTGGAAGACCTCACTACATACCCTTCCATCCTGGGCGGACGCGTGAAGACTTTGCATCCGAAGGTTTTTGGAGGTATTCTTTGCCGCCGCGGATTGGAGCAAGACATGCAACAGATTGAAAAATATGAAATCCCCGAAATAGACCTCGTCATCGTTGACCTCTATCCGTTTGAGGCTACCGTTGCCAGTGGTGCCGAAGAACCTGCCATCATCGAAAAGATTGACATAGGCGGTATCTCTCTGATTCGTGCCGCAGCCAAGAACTATAACGACGTGGTTATCATCGCTTCGCAAGCACAATATCAGCCGTTCCGCGACATGCTGATGGAACACGGAGCCACTACTACCATCGAAGAACGCCGTTGGTTTGCCAAAGAGGCTTTCGGAGTGTCTTCACACTATGATTCTGCCATCTTCAACTATTTCGACGGTGAGGAAGGTTCCGCTTTCCGTTGCTCTGCCAACAGCCAGAAGACTTTACGCTATGGCGAGAATCCGCATCAGAAAGGTTATTTCTATGGCAATATTGATGCTATGTTCGACCAGATTCACGGTAAGGAAATCTCTTATAACAACCTGCTCGACATCAATGCTGCCGTTGACTTGATTGACGAATTCAAGGATACGACTTTCGCTATCCTGAAGCATAATAATGCTTGTGGACTGGCTTCACGTCCCACTGTGCTCGAAGCATGGAACGATGCGCTTGCCGGTGACCCGGTATCCGCTTTTGGTGGTGTGCTCATCACTAATGCCGTGATTGTCAAGGCTGCTGCCGAAGAAATCAATAAAATTTTCTTTGAGGTGATTATCGCTCCCGATTATGATGTGGATGCGTTGGAAATCCTCGGTCAGAAGAAGAACCGTATTATCCTGGTCCGCAAGCCGGCAGCTCTGCCTAAGAAGCAGTTCCGCTCTTTGCTGAATGGCGTATTGGTTCAGGACCGCGACCTTAAGGTGGAAACTCCTGAAGAATTGAAGACTGTAACTACGAAGGCTCCCACTGCACAGGAAATTGAGGACATGCTCTTTGCAAACAAGATTGTGAAGAACAGTAAGTCGAATGCCATTGTGTTGGCAAAAGGAAAGCAGTTGTTGGCAAGCGGTGTAGGCCAGACCAGCCGTGTGGATGCTTTGAAGCAGGCTATCGAGAAAGCCAAGAACTTCGGTTTCGACTTGAATGGCGCTGTAATGGCAAGTGACGCATTCTTCCCCTTCCCCGACTGCGTGGAAATTGCAGGCAATGAAGGCGTAACAGCCGTCATCCAGCCGGGTGGAAGTATCAAGGATGAACTCTCGTTTGAGTATTGCAACGAGCATGGCATTGCCATGGTAACTACTGGGTTCCGTCACTTTAAACACTAAGGTCATTTACTATTTGACGATTTACTATTTACTATTTGCCGGGAGGCGTCATTGTAGGTGGGGGTCGTCAGATAGCAGATCTGCCAAATAGTAAATAGTAAATCATTTAATAGTAAATCAATAGATGGGATTATTCTCCTTTACACAAGAAATAGCGATGGACCTTGGTACAGCCTATACCATCATCACCACGAATGGCAAGATTGTGGTGGATGAGCCTTCGGTGGTGGCTTTGGACCGTCGTACCGATAAGATGATTGCCGTGGGTGACAAGGCAAAGATGATGCACGAAAAGACCCACGAAAACATACGTACCATCCGTCCGTTGCGCGATGGTGTGATTGCCGACTTCTATGCCTGCGAGCAGATGATACGCGGACTTATCAAGATGGTGAACAACCGTAACCGTCTTTTCTCTCCGTCACTCCGCATGGTGATTGGTGTTCCTTCGGGCAGTACCGAAGTGGAGCTGCGTGCCGTGCGCGACTCTGCCGAGCATGCCGGCGGGCGCGACGTTTATCTGATTTTCGAGCCGATGGCTGCTGCCATCGGTATCGGTAGCGATGTAGAGGCTCCCGAAGGCAACATGATTGTTGACATAGGTGGTGGCTCTACGGAAATTGCCGTTATCTCTTTGGGAGGTATCGTAAGCAACAACTCCATCCGCATTGCCGGTGACGACCTGACTGCCGATATTCAGGAATATATGAGCCGCCAGCACAACGTGAAGGTCAGCGAGCGTATGGCTGAGCGTATTAAGATTAATGTGGGTGCTGCCTTGACGGAACTTGGTGAGGATGCTCCCGAAGACTATATCGTTCATGGTCCGAACCGCATCACGGCATTGCCCATGGAAGTGCCGGTATGCTATCAGGAAGTGGCGCACTGCCTGGAGAAGTCTATCTCTAAGATTGAGACAGCCATCTTGAGCGCATTGGAAAATACGCCTCCCGAATTGTATGCCGACATCGTTCACAACGGTATCTACCTTGCCGGTGGCGGTGCATTGCTTCGTGGACTGGATAAGCGTCTGACTGATAAAATAAACATACCGTTCCACATTGCGGAAGACCCCTTGCATGCCGTTGCCAAAGGTACGGGCGTGGCATTGAAGAACGTTGACCGCTTCTCATTCTTGATGCGGTAATGCGGAATTTATTAAACTTTCTCATTAAATATAATTACTGGTTCCTCTTTCTTCTGTTAGAGGTTGCCAGTTTTATTTTATTATTTCGCTTCAACCATTACCAGCAGAGTGTGTATTTCACCTCTGCCAATGGCGTGGCGGGGAAGGTTTATGAAATATCGGGTGGCATCACTTCTTATTTCCACTTGAAGACGGCCAACGAAGACTTGCTCGACCGCAACATGTGGCTGGAGCAACGGCTTTCGTTTCTGGTAAATGTCTTGAAGGAGAAAGGATTGGACTCCGTCAGGCTGTACAGCATGGAACGGCTTGCTCCTACGGAGTATCAGATATTCAAGGCGAATGTCATAAAGAACAGCTTGAACAAGGCTGACAATTATATCACTTTAGACCGTGGAACAACAGAAGGTATCCGTCCTGAGATGGGAGTTGTAGATGCCAATGGCGTGGTGGGTATTGTGTATAAGACCTCTCCCCATTACTCGTTGGTCATTCCGTTGCTGAACAGCAAGTCGAGCATCAGCTGTAAGATTGTGGGCAGTGATTATTTCGGTTATCTGAAGTGGGAGGGAGGTGACTCCCGTTTTGCCTATCTGAAGGATTTGCCCCGGCATGCCGAATTCAATCTGGGAGATACAGTAGTGACCAGCGGCTATTCCACCGTGTTTCCAGAAGGTGTCATGGTGGGGACGGTGGATGACATGTCTGACTCGCACGACGGGCTTTCGTATCTGTTGAAGATAAAGCTGGCTACGGACTTTGGAAAGGTGAGCAATGTGCGTGTCATTTCCCGCAACGGGCAGGATGAACAAAAAGCATTGGAGTCGAGGGCGGACGAGAAGTGACTAAGAAATTAGGGATTAGGGGTTAAGGATTAGGGATTAATCATCTTTATATCTTATAACTTATACACTCAATAACTTGTAACTCGTAACTTATAACTCATTAGCGTTGTTAATTAATTATCTGCATAAAATAGGATGGTTCATAGGCTTGGTACTGTTGCAGGTGCTGATATTGAACAATGTGCATATTGCAGGATATGCCACTCCATTTCTGTATATCTACTTGATACTGAAGTTTGAGTCGGACACTCCCCGTAATGCGTTGATGTTGTGGGCATTCTTTTTGGGGTTGGCTGTCGACGTCTTTTCCGACACACCGGGGATGAACGCTGCCGCTACGGTGTTGCTGGCTTTCTTGCGCCCCACTTTCCTGCGGCTGTTCGTTCCTCGTGACACGCTGGATACACTGGTTCCGGCCATCCGTACAATGGGGATTCTTCCTTTCCTGAAATATCTGGTTGTGAGTGTGCTGGTACATCATGGCTTGTTGCTTACCCTCGAATTCTTCTCTTTTGCCCATATCGGTACGCTGTTGTTGAGAATTGCGGCAAGTACCCTGCTTACTGTGACTTGTATTATGGCTGTTGAGGGAATAAGAAAGAAAGGATAAAGGGATTAAGGATTAGGAATTGATGAAAGACTATACACTGGAAAAGCGGAAATATGTAATTGGAGCGGCGGCTATTGTCATCGTTCTTATTTACGTGTTCCGGCTGTTCGACCTACAAATCATGACTGATGACTACAAGAAGAACGCGGACAGCAACGCTTTTCTGAACAAGATACAATATCCATCACGGGGGGCTATCTACGACCGTAACGGTAAGTTGCTCGTGTTTAACCAGCCTGCCTATGATATTACGTTTGTGCCTCGGGAGGTGACGCAGCTGGATACACTCGACCTTTGCAGCGCCTTGAACATTACCCGTGAACAGTTTGACAAACGGATGAAGGACGTCAAGAACCGCTGGATGAACCCCGGTTATTCCAAATACACCCATCAAGTGTCCATGACGCAGCTTTCTGCCGAAGAGTTCGGCGTGTTGCAGGAAAAGCTGTTCAAGTTTCCCGGTTTCTATATTCAGCGGCGTACTATCCGCCAATATACCTATAACTCTGCCGGCCATTTGCTGGGGGACATCGGCGAAGTGTCCAAGAAAGACATTGAGAACGATGACTATTATATTCGCGGAGACTATATAGGCAAGCAAGGCATCGAGAAATCCTATGAAAAGTATCTGCGTGGAGAGAAGGGGGTGGAGATTCTGCTTCGTGACGCTCACGGGCGTATCCAGGGACACTACATGGACGGACAGTTGGACCGTTCCTCCGTACCCGGCAAGAACCTGACGTTGGGCATCGACATTGCCCTTCAGCTGTTGGGAGCACGACTGCTTCAACACAAAATCGGTGCCATTGTGGCCATCGAACCGGCTACGGGTGAGATACTATGTATGGTTTCCTCGCCTACCTTTGACCCTCATCTGATGATAGGGCGCCAGCGGGGAAAGAACCACCGTCTGCTGCAGATGGACAAGCGGAAGCCTTTGCTGAACCGTGCCATCATGGGAGCTTATCCGCCGAGCTCCACCTTCAAGACGGCGCAGGCGCTGCCCATCC
>ENA-ORKQ01000153-ORKQ01000153.1-human-gut-metagenome-genome-assembly--contig:-NODE-153-length-14499-cov-5.47826_pt1 | contig 14499 bp, 9 predicted proteins | sample MGYA00243060_ERZ508809 | MGnify/ENA primary metagenome ERZ508809 (study PRJEB26277, sample SAMN04329829) | human gut metagenome | biome: human-associated habitat | host: Homo sapiens | place: USA... | reverse complement strand
AAAGTTTTTCTATTATGAACAAAAAGTTTTTAAGTGCAATCCTGTTCGGAGCCTTAATGGTTTCGTCAACAGGAACATTTGTGTCTTGTAAGGATTACGACGATGACATCGAGAATTTGCAAGGACAAATCAACTCTAACAAGGATGCTATTGCAGCTTTGCAGAAACTGGTAGGAGAAGGAAAATGGGTAACCAATATCTCTCCTGTTGAAAATGGTTTCACTGTAACCATGAGCGATGGTAGTACTCAGACAATAACCGGTATCAAAGGTGCTGACGGTAAGAACGGTACCGAATGGACTATCGGTGAAGATGGTTTTTGGTATAAGGACGGTGAAAAGACCACTTCTAAGGCTGTAGGTGAAGACGGAAAAGCAGGCGTAACAGCTCCTTCTCCCAAAATCGATGCCAACGGCATGTGGGTAGTTTACGAATGGGATGCTGCCAAAGGCGAATTCGTAGAAAAGACTACTGAAATTCCGGCTCAGGGAACCAGTGCATACGTAGTGGAAAAAGATGGTGTCTATGTGCTCCATATCGCTGACGAAACAGGTAAGTTTCAGGATATTACATTGCCTGCCACTTCTGATGCATTTGTAGTGGAAGCTGCGGCTGCCAAGGTGAAGGTGGAATTTGAAAAAGCGAAGTGGACTAAATGGAACGCTACAAAAGATGAGTCTAAAGCATTGCTGAAGGCTTTCCCGGGAATTGCTGACATTAAGAAGAATGAAACTGTAAAACAAGGTGGCAATCTGCCTTTGATTGTTACTCCTGCCACAGTTGAACTGACTGACAATTTCTCATACAGTTTGTTGGATGTGAAGGGTAAAGTAGCCGATATTATTGTTTCTACTCCTTCTAAGGGCTTGCCCGAAGGTACTACTTTAAAGGACGGAGTAATGCAAACAAGAGCAGCCGGTGCTAACGATTGTCTTTGGACTTTGAAGGTAGAACCTGCCTTTGATGCTGTTAAAAAGACTTATGCACAAGTTGAAGATGCTTCTTTGCTGGTGGAAAATGCAAAAGGAACAGTGGTAAGAACTGCCTTTGCTTATCAAGTGGCTTCTAAAGATATTAGCGGCGATGTAAGTATTACTCCTGCCAGCCCTGCATCGGCAAAATATGCAGCAACAATTGATGTGTTTGAAAAGCCATCGGCTACAGAAAGTGCTATGTTTGCTTTGGCTAATCAGTATGACGGTTACTTTGTTCTTGAAGCAACCAACGCTGTTCAGGTTGAGAAATACGGATTGTCTATTGAAGGCAGCAAGCTGACTATTGCTAAGATGCCGAGCAGTGACCTTTCTATCCCTGTAACATTGAAATTGACAGCTCTTGGTTTGAATGGTTCTGTTCTTTCTAAAGAAGAAACATTCACTATTTCTCAAGGTGTGGAAGCAACAGGCGAATTGGCTGACAAGTCGGTTACTTTGGCTGCTAAACCTGCAGATGCTGCATTGAGATGGAACATTGCAGACCTTGGTCTGAGTGCTGTTCAGCTGGATAACTTCTTGAATAGTAATGGGGCTAATGTGAAGTTGACTGCAACTCGTTATGATGCTGAAGCAGATGCTAAATATGTAGCTTATAACCAAGCTGTCACATTCTATAATGCTAAGGGTGAAGCAACTACCTACACTAGTGCTACATCTAAATGGAACAATGGCGATGCAGTGACATTCGGATTTAATTTGGATGCTACAGCTGAAAGTGCAACACTTACCGGTTATACAGCAGAAAAGTTCTTGCCGAAAGAATATGTATTGACATTGACTTCTACCAACGGTAACACTGTTATCTTCTCTGCAGAAGCTACATTGACAGTTTCTAATCCGACTACTGCTATTAAATTGAATCCTGCTTTCGTAGAAAATGGAATTCTGCAAATCACCGGTGGTAAGTCAATTGCTACTGATTCTGAAGTGAATTATAAATTAACCGATGGTATCATTGTCGATAAGACTTATATTACAGGTGGTATTAATTCAGTAGAATTTACCGACTTGGATCATGCTAATTATGAAGAAGAAGGTGGTAGTGATAACACTCATTTTGCATTCCCGAACTGGATTGAAACTTCTCCGACATTGAAAGCTAATAAGTGGAGTGATGATGAAGACGTAACGGATGCTGCTCAGCAAATGTACAAGGTACGTAAAGTTCGTGCTACTTATCCATTGTTTGGTAATGACAAGAATACCGTAGATTTTGATTTTGAAGTTATCGTTAAATCAGAGGTTTATAGCGAAGATGCTTCTAAAGCAATTGTTATGAATGAAGATAAATTGTCTGCTGTATATGGCGGTAAGGACAAGACTAATCAGATTGACATAACTAAAGCTATAAAGAGCAATGTATTTGTAGCGGGTTCTGATAAGGGTAAGACTTATAACTTGTTTGCTGTCAAAGGTGGTGACATTAAGGTTAATGGTTATCAATATGGTACAATTCCTTCAGTAGCCAGTGCAGATGGTAAACTTGAGTTTGCTGTTGATGCGAATGATATGATGATTGAAATTGCTGTTGCGGATATGAAGGCCTTCGGATTTAAGTCTGACGCAATCTTGAAAGCACAGCAAGGAACAGCTAAATATTATTTGTTGGCTAAAAATGATGCAACTGAAGTTGATGCGGCTTCTAAAGAATATGTAGACGTTAAAACTCTTGCTGACATTTGGAATGATAACGATGATGTTTTGGGCAAATATTATGTAGAAGCAAATGGGCATACTGGTTATTACGTTCGTAAATATGAAAATAATGCACCTGTAAAAGTTACAGCTGAAGATAAAGCTGTTTATGACTTATTTACAACTTATGCAGGCAAGGTTAACTTTGCAGTAGTGAAAGACATAAAAGTTGGAGAAACAGCAGCAACAAATGCCGATGCTAAGATTGCAGGAGTTTATCTGAAAGTAGTTGATCCTGAATATGCAAAAGCTTTGATTAAGGATGTAGAAAACTTCGATGGAACTAAGAATCTTAATGACTTTACAGGCAGCACAATTATTACAGCTGTTGATAAGTTGTCGGAAGGTGTAGCAGAATCTGCACCGGTTGAAATGCAACTTATTGTAGTAGATGCTTGGAATAAGACGATGACTGTTCCATTTACTATCACTCTGAAAACAAAGTAATAAAAAACTGAATAATTTGAGTCTGCCTCCTCTTTAGTGGGAGGCGGCTTCTCATTCTCAGTTGAGAATTACATCCCATTCAATCGGGAAGTGAATATCTTCGGCAACGGATTCTATTCACTTCCCGATTTTTTTATTGAATTTGATTGATGCGATATACAATTTTCCCTTGGTGGTACATATATACGTGCAGGTTCATGCGTACGTACGTGTAGCTCGATGCGTATATACGTGTGGGCTTATGCCACCGTATGTGTGGCCCGATGCGTACGTACACATTTTACAAATAGGCAGCTTGCACTGTATGTTGCAAAAAGACCTTGAGGATTTTTTAAAACATCAAGGTCTTTTTTGAAAACACCACCTTCTTTTTTAAAAAGCTCGGCATGTTTTTCCTGTAAGGACAGAATGCATCCCCTCACCAAGTCGGTTATTCCTTCTTCTCCGTTCATCCTTTCATTTTAGCTTATATGTGCGGATAATCAGATTGTTAAGAATGACAGGACATCTCTTCATCCTCCTTTCAGCCGTGCTTCCCAAGTCCCTTCACAAGCTGCCTTCAGCCTTTATCCTGCCGGAAGAAGTTTTACGAATGAAAGGAGGCTGAAAGGGTGGTGACACAATGTTCATTCACTACCGAACCCCCATCAATAGGGCGTTTCAACGACTAATGAAAGGAGAAAGGGAGAAATCCTTGAAATCTCAAGTATGCTTTTGATCTACTTTTGCCGTCAATGGTTTCATTGCTATTGGTAAACCAAGCCGCGAAGCGTAAAGCCTTGTTGTTTGGGAAACATTGCGCCAAAGACCCATCGGGATGAGAGGTTGGTTCTATTTTGGAAACAGCTGCATCTTTTCGTATTTTTCCCTTTTTAAAATACTGTTTTTATGTTCTGATATTTGTTGGGTATGCTGTTTTTATGTACTTTTGAACCGTTATTTTATTGAGTATCTGTTACATGAAAGAACACATATCTCTGATTTTTACAGTAGTCTTTTCAAGAACTTGAAAAAACAGACCGGTTTGGTACCTGTCGGGCTTATAAAGGATGATAAGAGTTACGTTTTAAGCAGCATACTTCTCACAAGATATAATAAAGAAGAAACTAACACGATAACAAATAAATATTATGAAGAAAATGCTATTGTTCACCTTGTTGGTAGGTGGATTATGTACAACTACACCCGTAGTACAGGCACAAGAAAGGTTGCCGGAGTACTTACAGGCGGAAAAATTTACTCAGGAGAAACTGAACACCATGTTGTTCGCTACTGTGGTAGACCCTCTTTGGTTTTAGAAAGGGAATAACTTCTGGTTTCAGTATAAATCAAGTGAAGGTACCTTTTGGTATGTGGTAGACCCTTCGGCACGCAGTAAGAAGCAGCTTTTCGACCGTGATGAAATGGCCTCGCAGCTGACCGAAATTGTAAAAGACCCTTTTGAAGCGCGTCATCTTCCCATCAGGAACTTGAAAGCTCAGGAAGACGGTCGTACTTTTACTTTTGAGGTGGTATCTTCTCAGGATGCCAAGCCCAAGAAGGAGGATAAGGAGAAAAAATATAAAAAAGGCTAGACCGAGAAAGAAGTCTTTTATTTTTCCTACGATTATCCCACCCGTAAGCTCACTCATCTGAAAGATAAAGAAAAAGAACCCAAGAAAATCAGATGGGGGTCAATCTCTCCTGACGGAAAGACGGTGGTTTATGCCAAAGATCTGAATCTTTATCGTATGAGCCGTGAAGATTATGAGAAGGCAAAGAAGAATGAAAAGGACAGTACTATTGTCGAAATTCAGCTGACCAAAGACGGTGTGGAAGATTTTGGTTACGGTATTCCTTACAGTACGCTCAACACTGATACGCTGTGTAATGGCAAGCGTCGCAGGGTGTATGGGGTGTGGTCGCCCGACTCCCGTCATTTTGCAATGACCGTTTCCGATGACCGGGCCGTAAAAGAGTTGTGGGTGATTAACTCTATGGCACAACCGCGTCCTACCCTGGAAACTTATAAATATCAGATGCCCGGTGAAAAAGAAGCTCCGATAGAACATTTGTATTTGTTTGATATGAGTGACAACAGCCGGAAAGAAATAAAGGTGGACGCTTATAAAGATCAGACTTTGGGACTCTCTTACAGTCCGTGGCTACAGAAACAGCGTGATATGGAAGATCAGCCTTCAATCTGGCTGGGTGACAATAACCGTTTCTATCTTTCACGTAAAAGCCGTGACTTGCATCGGATAGATATTTGTTCTTACACTGTGGGGCAGGATTCTATTGTTCCTGTTATTAAAGAGCGTATGAATACTTATCAGGAAACGCGTCCTTTGCATCTTTTGAGCAATGGAAAAGAACTGATACAGTGGAGTGAACGCGACGGTTGGGCGCATCTTTATTTATATGATGATAAAGGTAATCTGAAAAACCGTATCACAAAGGGACCTTGGCATGTGGAAGAAATATTGAAAGTAGACAATAAAGCGCGTGTCATTTATTTCACTGCCAATGGTATGAACCCGAACGAGAACCCGTATTATGAGCACTTGTATCGGGTGAATTTGGATGGTAGCGGACTGAAGCAACTTTCAAAGGGGGATTATTTCCACCGCGTGGAAGTGGATGATGAGGCTCGTTTTGTGGTGGATAACTTTTCACGTGTCAATACAGTGCCTTGTGCCGACTTGCTGGATACGAACGGTAATAAAGTGATGACGATTCAGGAAAGTGATTTCTCGCAGCTTTTTGCTGCCGGTTACAAGTTTCCCGAACCTTTTAAGGTGAAAGCTGCCGATGGAGTGACCGACCTTTATGGTGTGATGTATAAACCGTTTAATTTCGATTCTACAAAGGTATATCCTATTGTAGACTATGTTTATCCGGGGCCGCAGGTTGAAGGTACGGTTTATCCGTTTACTCGTATGACTCCGCGTACAGACCGATTGGCACAAGCCGGGTTCATCGTCATTTCGGTAGGACAACGTGGCGGACATCCAAGCCGTTCCAAGTGGTATCATAACTATGGATATGGCAATATGCGCGATTATCCCTTGGCCGACCACAAATATGCTATCGAGCAGTTGGCAATGCGTTATAATTATATAGATATAGATAAAGTGGGTATTCACGGACATTCAGGAGGCGGATTTATGAGTACGGCTGCCATGTGTCAATATCCTGACTTCTTTAAGGTTGCCGTTTCATGTGCCGGAAACCATGATAATAATATTTATAATCGTTGGTGGAGCGAAACGCATCACGGAGTAAAGGAAGTGGTAAGCGAAAAGGGAGATACTACCTTTGTTTACAAGATAGCGACCAATCCTCAGATTGCTAAACAGCTGAAAGGCAATTTGCTGCTGATTCACGGTGACATTGATAACAATGTGCATCCGGGTAATACACTGCGCGTGGTTGATGCATTGATCCGTGCCGGCAAACGCTTTGATATGTTGATTTTACCGCAGCAGCGCCACGGATTCGGTGACATGAATGAATATTTCTATTGGAGATTGGTGGATTACTTCTCAGAACATCTGAAAGGAAAGAGTGAGAAATCTGTGGATATTCCCAAACGTTAGTGAAGATTATACATTGCAGGGACTCAGTTCTTGAGCCCCTGCAATGAAAAAATATCTATTACAGCAGACCTGCAATGTAAGCCTTCATTTCGGGCACGGCAGCTTTTGCTTCCAGATATAATTTATATTGGGCTTTTGTGCGTACCAAATTGTGACCTTCGTATTTGGTCTGGTAATACGTATCACCGTTGATATAGTCGGCCAAGAAACGTACAGCCTGCATATATGGGAACAAAGTAGCAGCGTATGGCAACATCTCAATTTCAACCGGAGTCAGGAACGAACGGGCTGATTCAATGTATCCTTTGGCGAATGCCTTGAAAATCTCCATATTAAAACGGACATTGTTCAAATCCTTTTCGTCTTCTTTGCCTGTATTGGCTGCCGAACGAAGGAAGTCACCGAAATCGGAGAAGATGAAGCTGGGCATGACAGTGTCGAGGTCGATAACGCAAAGCACTTTACCGTCTTCATCAAACAACATGTTGCTGACTTTAGTATCGCAGTGGCAGATACGTTTCGGAAGTTTGCCTTCGCGGAACAGTCTTTCGGCACTGCACATTTCGTCGGCATCTTTTTCAATGGCATCAACGATGTCCTGCACTTCGCTCAGTCTGCCGGCTGCATTGGTGGCAACGGCTTCGCGCAACTGTTTCATGCGGAATTCCATGTTGTGGAAATCAGGAATAATTTCACCCAGCTGTTCGGGCACATCGGCCAACATAGCTTGGAATTCGCCGAATTTCAAACCTGCCAAATAAGAAGAGTCGGGAGTGACAGCTTCCAAAGTCTGTGAACGGGGAATGAATACTGATACGCGCCAATAGCCTTCGCCATCATAATAAAAGGTCTTTCCATCGGTAGCCGGAAGGAAACGGAGCACTTTGCGGTCGATGTCTGTTTCGTTCTGTGCTTCCAGCTTTTTGCGGATATGACCTGTCACCACTTCGATGTTGTGCTGTAACATGTCGATGTCGGTAAATATCTGATGGTTGATACGTTGTAATACGTAATCAGCTTCTTGGGGATCGACAGTTTTTACTAAATAAGTTTGGTTGATCAGCCCTGAAGTCAGTGCTTTTACTTCTTTTACTTCGCCCACCTCGGGGAATTGCTTGATAATTTGATTGAGGTTTTCCATAGATTGTTATTGTAATAATTATGAATAATCACGGATTATAATGAGACAAAGATAGCTTCTTCTCCTTAAATAAGGAAAAGAAGCTATCACAATTTTATTATTTATTATAAGAATAGGTGTGTTATTTCTTCAAATCAGTTTGGAACATACGGTCTGCGCGCAGTAAATGACGCCAGCAGGATACCAATTCCTGTGATTCTTGTAGCACGTTAAGGTATACCATGGAGGCTTTTACGTTCACGTCACGTTCCTGTATGCGGTCCATTTGCTGTTTTCGCAGGGTGGAAATCTTATTTTTCAACAAAGCTCCTTCACGCAGCAAAGCATCGGTTTGAGTGTAATCCTTATTGGCAAGCACTTCTGTAGCGCGAGCCATCAGTGCGGTCATTTCGTCGCGGACGGGGATAAATTCATTGGTGGCGCGTTCTGATAACGGAGTGAATTTATTGTCTACATGCTCTTTGCAAGGGTCACAGATACGTTTCAGACAGTAGAGCATTTGTTCGCAGCTATTACTACCCAAATGGAACCAGGTGTTCTTTTCGATGGCGGTAAAGTTGTCTATGCGGCGCAGACCCAGAATCTCTTTGCGGCGTATTTTTTTCAGCATTTCCTTCTGGCTGTCAGTATTGCTTACGGCTTTACGCAGGGCTTTCAAATTCTCGTTGATGAATCCGTCGGTTATTTGACGATAAGTTTCGTTGGTAAATGTCATTTCGGCTACCAATGTATTATTAACGTGCCGGCGGAGCAATGTCCAACGTCCTTCTTTGTCTTGGCTGGTAATGAGGCGTGCGAATATATCGTCTTTACCTTAATCTTTCTGTTTCTTGCTGTAGTTGATATTGCTACGTACCAATAGGAATATGGCGAGTGCAATCAAAGCCAGCATAGCAAATGTGCCGCCGTAATACATAATGAGTGTTACCACAAAACAAATAGTGAAGGCAGCTCCGGCAGTAATGAACCAACCACCGATGACGGAAAGAACTCCGGTGATGCGATAGACAGCACTGTCGCGGCTCCATGCACGGTCGGCTAACGAGCTACCCATGGCAACCATAAAGGTAACATAAGTGGTAGAAAGAGGAAGTTTCAAAGAAGTACCCAAAGCAATGAGCAGACCTGCCAATACCAGATTGACTGAGGCGCGTATCAGGTCGAATGCAGCACCGTTTTCCATGATCATAACATCTTTGCAGAAGCGGCTGTCGGCCCAACGTTTCAAGTTGTCGGGCAATACCTTGGCTATGTTTTCTGAAGCGGTCATGGTGGAACGGACAATACTACGTGCCACGGCTGATGAACCGAACATTTCATCGCCTTCATCCTGGCGTGAAAGGTCTACCGACGTTTTTACAACATTTTGCGCTTTCTTCGAGGTTATCAGGGCATATACCATAATGACTCCTGCTAAAAATAAGAATAAGAATGGGGTAGTGGCGGGACCATTCAGTGAATCCATCAGATAACCCATCGGATTACCATTGCCATTCGCCATGAAGTCGGTATATGCGGAGAAACCGGCTAAGGGCACACCGATAAAGTTCACCAGGTCATTGCCGGCAAAAGCCATGGCCAAAGCAAAAGTGCCCAACATAACGACCACTTTAAATACATTGATTTTGCACCAGTGCAGTACTTGCATCAGAATGGTGAAGAATACAAAACTGCAACTTACCAACATCAGAGTGTTCTCTTGAATCCAATGCTTGTTGTCAGGGGTCATAAAGGAAGAGTCTTTCAGTCCTTTTATCAGCATGAAATAGATAATGGCTGTTACGGCAACACCGCCAAACAAACCAATGGTGTATTTCAGTTTCTTGGTATAATTAAAGGTAAAGAGAAGGCGTGAGAGGTATTGTACTAATGTACCGAAGAAGAAGGCTACGGCTACCGAGAGGAAAATACCCAAAATGACGGACAAGGCTTTTTCTGTATTCAGCAGGTCGGCAAAGCCCAACATGCCGGTTTCGTCTCCTGCTATCTTGATGAGGGCTAATACAAAAGTACCTCCCAGCAGTTCAAACACCATAGATACAGTAGTTGAGGTAGGCATTCCTAAAGAGTTGAAAATGTCCAGTAAGACGACATCCGTTACCATAACAGCCAGAAAGATACACATCAGCTCCTGAAAGTAAAATTGTTCAGGGCGGAAGATACCGTGACGTGCGATGTCCATCATACCATTGCTCAGTGTGGCGCCAATAAAGATACCAAGGGCGGCGATGGCGATAATGGTTTTGAATGATGCTGCTTTGGCACCGATAGCGGAGTTCATGAAGAATACTGCGTCGTTACTGACGCCAACTACCAAATCGAATATGGCTAGCAGAAAGAGGAATACGACGATTCCCAAAAACATTGTTTCCATAAATTTTGTTCACTCTATTTTTAATGGGTGCAAAGGTAGAAGAGCTATGTTATGATGAAATGTCATATATGTTACATTTGTGTTACAATCCGGGTTTTAGGACAAATATGAACCGATAAATAATATTTCACCTTTTTGTGTGGAAGATATAAACTGAAAATTCATACCTTTGTAGCCCAAATACTTAATCTATAAAAAATGTCAGAGGCTAAGAGAATAAAAACCGCATTGGTATCGGTTTATCACAAGGAAGGTTTGGATGAGATTATTACCAAACTACACGAAGAAGGAGTAGAGTTCCTCTCAACAGGCGGAACACGACAGTTTATTGAATCATTGGGTTTCCCGTGCAAAGCGGTAGAAGACCTGACTACTTACCCCTCTATTCTGGGCGGACGTGTAAAGACACTGCATCCGAAGGTTTTCGGAGGTATTTTGTGCCGTCGCGGTCTGGAACAGGATATGCAACAGATTGAGAAATACGAAATTCCTGAAATAGACTTGGTCATCGTAGATTTGTATCCGTTTGAGGCAACTGTAGCCAGCGGTGCGGAAGAACAGGCTATTATCGAAAAAATAGATATAGGCGGTATCTCATTGATACGTGCTGCTGCAAAGAATTTCAATGATGTGGTTATTATTGCCAGTCAGGCACAATACAAACCGTTCCGCGATATGTTGCTGGAACATGGTGCCACCACCTCAAGAGAAGAGCGCCGTTGGTTTGCCAAAGAAGCATTTGCTGTTTCATCTCATTATGATTCGGCTATCTTTAATTACTTTGACGGTGGGGAAGGCTCTGCTTTCCGTTGTGCAATGGAAGATCAAAAGCAGCTTCGTTATGGAGAAAATCCGCATCAGAAAGGTTATTTCTATGGTAATTTGGACGCGATGTTTGACCAAATCCACGGAAAAGAAATTTCTTATAACAACTTGTTGGATATCAATGCTGCCGTTGATTTGATTGATGAATTTGATGAAATTACTTTTGCTATTCTGAAACATTACAATGCCTGGTGCCTGGCTTCTCGTCCTACTGTTCTTGAAGCATGGAAAGATGCCTTGGCATGTGATCCTGTTTCTGCTTTCGGTGGTGTATTGGTTACTAATGCGGTTATCGACAAGGAAACAGCAGAAGAAATCAATAAACTCTTCTTTGAGGTTATCATAGCTCCTGATTATGATGTGGATGCATTGGAAATTCTGGGGCAGAAGAAGAACCGCATTATTTTGGTGCGTAAAGAAGCCAAGTTGCCCAAGAAGCAGTTCCGCTCTTTATTGAATGGGGTGTTGGTTCAGGAGAGAGACTTGGATGTGGAAACTGCTGCCGATTTGAAACAAGTAAGCGAGAAAGCTCCGACGGCTGCCGAAGTGGAAGATATGTTGTTTGCCAACAAGATTGTAAAGAACAGTAAGAGCAATGCTATCGTTTTGGCTAAAAACAAACAATTGCTGGCAAGCGGTGTGGGTCAGACTTCACGTGTGGATGCCCTGAAGCAGGCAATCGAGAAAGCCAAATCGTTTGAATTTGACCTGCATGGCGCAGTGATGGCAAGTGATGCTTTCTTCCCCTTCCCCGACTGTGTGGAAATTGCTGATAAGGAAGGTGTGAAAGCTGTTATCCAGCCGGGAGGCTCTGTAAAAGATGAATTGACGTTCCAGTATTGCAATGAGCATGGAGTAGCCATGGTTACTACCGGTATCCGTCATTTTAAACACTAATATAATAGTTTGAGAGGGTGTGTCAAAGGAAGATAACCGATTCCGGCTTTGACACATCTTCTCATTATACCTGTCAATTAAATAAAAATTATGGGATTATTCTCCTTTACACAAGAGATTGCGATGGACCTTGGCACTGCCAATACCATCATATTGAATAACGGAAAGATTGTAGTGGACGAACCTTCGGTCGTTGCACTCGACCGTCGCACTGACAAGATGATTGCCGTAGGCGAGCGGGCTAAAATGATGTATGAGAAAGAGAACCCGAATATTCGTACTGTGCGTCCTTTGCGTGACGGTGTGATTGCCGATTTTAATGCTTGCGAACAGATGATGCGCGGGCTGATTAAGAAGGTGAATATGGGTAATCGTTTCTTTTCTCCTTCATTACGTATGGTTATCGGTGTGCCTTCAGGCAGTACGGAAGTTGAACTCCGTGCCGTTCGCGATAGTGCAGAACATGCCGGCGGACGTGATGTATATTTGATTTTTGAACCTATGGCTGCTGCTATCGGTATCGGTATTGATGTGGAAGCACCCGAAGGAAATATGATTGTCGATATAGGTGGTGGTTCTACCGAGATTGCCGTTATTTCATTGGGCGGTATCGTGTCGAATAACTCGATTCGTATTGCCGGTGACGATTTAACGGCTGATATTCAGGAGTATATGAGTCGTCAGCATAATGTAAAGGTGAGTGAACGTATGGCAGAACGTATTAAAATCCATGTAGGTGCGGCATTGACTGATTTAGGCGATGATGCTCCCGAAGATTATATTGTTCGTGGTCCTAATCGTATTACTGCTCTCCCTATGGAAGTACCTGTCAATTATCAGGAAGTGGCACATTGTTTGGAAAAGAGTATTGCCAAGATTGAAACTGCTATCTTGAGCGCATTGGAGCAGACTCCTCCCGAGTTGTATGCCGATATTGTGTTGAATGGTATTTATCTGGCAGGTGGCGGTGCTTTGTTACGCGGTTTGGACAAGCGTCTTACCGATAAGATTAATATTCCGTTCCATATAGCCGAAGATCCTTTGCTGAGTGTAGCCAAAGGTACAGGTATTGCACTGAAGAATGTAGACCGTTTCTCATTCTTGATGCGATAAGATATTAATGAAGAAATAAAGATGAGAAATCTGCTGAATTTCTTTTTAAAGTATAATTACTGGTTCCTCTTTGTTTTACTGGAGGTAATCAGTTTTGCTTTATTATTCCGTTTCAACAGTTATCAGGGAAGTGCATTCTTTACCTCAGCCAACCGGGTTGCCGGTGCGGTGTATGACGCAGCCAATAATGTCACCGGATATTTTCACTTGAAAACCATCAATGATGAATTGGTACAAAAGAATGTAGAACTGGAACTGCAAGTGGAACGCCTTCGTGAAGCCTTGACGGAAGCGACGGGAGACAGCAGTGGTATCGAGCAGATGAAACAGGAAGCCTTGCAGGGGTATGACATCTTCAAGGCGAGTGTTATCAATAATAGCATTACTCATGCCGATAATTATATTACTATAAATAAAGGTACGGCAGACGGTGTGCGCAGTGAAATGGGGGTAGTGAACGGAAGTGGTGTGGTAGGTATTGTTTATCTTACTTCTTCTCATCATTCCATCGTTATTCCCGTTTTGAATTCTAAAAGCAGTATCAGCTGTAAAATAAAGAAGAGTGATTATTTCGGTTTCTTGAAATGGGACGGTGGTTCGTCTGAATATGCTTACGTAAAAGATATGCCTCGTCATTCATTATTCTCTTTGGGAGATACCATTGTGACAAGCGGACACAGTGCCGTATTTCCTTCAGGAATTCCGATAGGGACAGTAGACGATATAGCCGACAGTCATGATGGTCTGTCTTACTTGCTTAGAGTCAAGCTCTTTACAGATTTTGCTCGTCTGAATGATGTTCGCGTTATTGCGGAGAAAGGGCAAGAGGAACAGCTGGAATTAGAAAAACAGGTTAAAACGAATAAGTAGAGTAGACTGATGATTACTTATCTGCAAAGAATAGAGTGGTTTATCGGGCTGGTACTGTTGCAAGTGCTGGTATTAAATCGTATGCATATGAATGGATATGCCACTCCTTTCTTTTTTATTTATTTTATTCTGAAGTATAATTCGGGTGTAAGTCGTAACACATTGATGGTGTGGTCGTTTTTACTCGGATTGACAGTTGATATTTTCAGTAATACTCCCGGAATGAATGCCGCCGCCGCTACGTTATTGGCTTTTATGCGTGAGCCTATCCTCAGGCTGGTTACGTTACGCGACAGGGCCGAAGACTTTGAGCCGGGCATCAAGAGTATGGGGATTTCTCCTTACTTTCGGTATATTCTGTTGTGTACATTCCTGTTTTGTAGCATTTTGATGGTGATAGATACTTTCTCGTTTTTTAATCTGCCTGTATTATTATTGAAAATATTGACAGATGCCTCCATTACAATTGTTTGTATATTATGTGCCGAGGCAATAAGGAGGAAGAAATAAGTGGAAAGAGATTATAATCTGGAGAAGCGGAAATATGTAATCGGTGCATCGGTA
>ENA-ORKQ01000150-ORKQ01000150.1-human-gut-metagenome-genome-assembly--contig:-NODE-150-length-14594-cov-4.88383_pt1 | contig 14594 bp, 13 predicted proteins | sample MGYA00243060_ERZ508809 | MGnify/ENA primary metagenome ERZ508809 (study PRJEB26277, sample SAMN04329829) | human gut metagenome | biome: human-associated habitat | host: Homo sapiens | place: USA... | reverse complement strand
GAAGAGCGAGCGCGTAGTGCAGGTATTCGAGATGCAGGCGGGCTGTACTCGGAGACCTCTTTTCAGCAGTCTCAAGTGGAGTTAGCCCGTACGGCTACGCTTGTTCCGGATTTGGAGCGCCGTATCTCTCTGAAAGAAAATGATATCTCTTTCCTTGTGGGGGAATTTCCTACCCGTATCAAGCGTGTCAATTTTCTGCAGGAACTGGATGTGCCGGAGTCCTTACCGGTAGGTCTGCCTTCGGATTTGTTGGAACGTCGCCCCGATGTCCGTGCGGCAGAGCAGCAGTTGAAGGCTGAACATGCCAAAGTGAAAGTTGCTTATACCAATATGTTCCCCCGTCTGGCCCTGACCGGACAATTTGGATTGGAAAGTGATGTGTTGTCCAATTTTCTGGAATCCCCCTATTCCTTATTGAATGGGGCGGTCTTGGCACCGCTTTTCGGTTGGGGAAAGAACCGTGCTGCACTGAAAGCGCAGAAGGCTTCTTTTGAAGCCGAAGTGCATAGTTATGAAAAGACTGTGCTGAATGCTTTTAAGGAAGCGAAGAATGCCATTGTGGATTTCAATAAGATAAAGGAGGTCTACCAACTGCGTGCCAAACTTGAACGCTCTGCCAAGGGATATGTGGATTTGGCACAGTTGCAATACATCAACGGCGTCATCAATTATATGGATGTGCTCGACGCCCAGCGTGGTTATTTCGATGCCCAAATAGGGGTAAGCAATGCCATCCGCGACGAACTTATTGCCATGGTAAATGTCTATAAGGCATTGGGGGGCGGCTGGCAAACTGAATGACGTGTGATTAAAGAAAACTGTAAGGGCGTGTATATACTATCAAATATTTCGGTACATACACGCCCTTTTTCTATAATTGGCTTATTTCATCTGGGATTCTGTATTTAGAGTCTCCTTGTCTTCTTTCTTTTTCTTTGCCTTTTCTACTTCAAGAGCTACGTTTACGGCAGTCATGCCTTTAAGGCCACGTTCAAGGTCGAACGTCACAATATTGCCTTCTGTTATATCTGTCAGCACATTATTAATGTGGAAAAAGTATTTTTCGACTCCGGATAAGTCCTTGATGAAGCCGAAGCCTTTCGATTCATTGAAAAATTCGATACGTCCTCTGCGGATGACCGGTTCTTCCTTGTCTTTTTGGGGAGTTGATATGACGATTTCTTCCAGCTTTATTTCTTCTTTAGGAGTGTTTTCTGCCGGAGGAGTAGAGGTTATCATGCCATTTTCGTCAACATAGGCAATCATATCTTCAAAGCTGCTCGCTTTGTTGGATAGCTTTTTTTCTTCTTTCTTTTTCTGTTTTTCAGCCCGTCGGGCGAGTCTTTTCTTCTCATTTTCACGCTTGTCTGCGGAGATGGATTTGGCCATGTATTTTTATTTTTTTAGTTATAAAAAAAGCAGGGGGCATTGCTACAACACCTCCTGCTTCTGTCAGTAGTTAAGAATATTAATATCTTCTAGAGTTGTAACCGCCTCTTCTGTCGCGATTGCCGCCATTGGAAGGTCTTTCTTCTCTGGGGCGTGCCACGTTTACCGAGATTTGTTTGTGGTCAAATTCAGCACCGTTCAATTCGTCAATGGCTTTCTGGCCTGCTGTATCGTCCGGCATTTCTACGAAACCAAAACCTCTGGATCTTCTTGTTTCTCTGTCTGTAATGATTCTTGCAGAAGAAACTTCTCCGTACTCTGAAAATAAATCGTTTAAGTCAGCGTCTGTTGTGCTGAAATTTAAACCTGAAATGTAAATGTTCATTTGAAATTTTAATTAATTGTAATTATTAAATTGGAGTATGGAGAATAATTATGGAAGAGACCGCCTAATAATAGTTGTATATTAAAAGAAGAACAATGCGATAACGACTCGTAACTCAAACTTTGCGACAAAGATAACACAATAAATCAGTTAATTGCTTTCTTCTCCTTTTTATTTTAGGATAAAAAACGATAAATGTCATTTTATACATTATTTCGGCTTCTCGTTTGCATATCTTACGAAAAAAAGCGAAATTTGCGACGCTTTTAAACGGAACTTTACTAACACCTTTAAATAATTAAGAGAAATGACTAAAAGTGCATTGCAAATTGCAAGGGCTGCCTATCAGCCCAAACTTCCGAAAGCGCTGAAAGGAACTGTTAAGGCTGCAGAAGGCGCAGCTACTCAGTCTGTTGCTGACCAGGAAGAAATCAAGAAATTGTTCCCCAACACGTACGGAATGCCTTTGATTAAGTTTGAAACTACCGATGAGACGGTTGACTTCCCCGCAATGAACGTGGGTGTTATCCTTTCCGGTGGACAGGCTCCCGGCGGCCACAATGTGATTTCCGGTATTTTCGACGGTATCAAGAAGCTGAACAAAGACAGCAAATTGTATGGCTTTATTCTGGGTCCTGGCGGCTTGGTTGACCATAATTATATGGAACTGACTGCTGACATCATTGATGAATACCGCAATACGGGTGGTTTTGACATCATAGGTTCGGGCCGTACAAAGCTGGAAAAGGAAGAACAGTTTGAGAAAGGTTATGAAATCCTGAAGGAACTCGGCATCAAGGCACTGGTAATCATCGGTGGCGATGACTCCAACACCAATGCTTGCGTACTGGCTGAATACTATGCTGCCAAGAATTATGGTGTGCAGGTAATCGGTTGCCCCAAGACCATCGACGGTGACTTGAAGAATGATATGATTGAAACTTCTTTCGGTTTCGATACAGCTTGCAAGACTTACTCTGAAGTAATCGGCAACATCCAACGTGACTGTAACTCTGCCCGCAAATACTGGCACTTTATCAAGTTGATGGGACGTTCTGCTTCTCATATTGCTTTGGAATGTGCATTGCAGGTACAGCCCAATATGTGTATCATCTCTGAAGAGGTTGAAGCGAAGGATATGTCTTTGGACGATATTGTGACCAACATTGCCAAGGTCGTTGCCGAACGTGCAGCTCAGGGTAACAACTTCGGTACGGTTCTTATCCCCGAAGGATTGGTTGAATTCATCCCGGCCATGAAGCGTCTGATTGCTGAGTTGAACGACTTCCTTGCTGCCAATGCAGAAGAGTTTGCTCAAATTAAGAAATCTCACCAACGCGATTATATCATTCGTAAACTCTCTCCGGAGAATGCTGCCATCTACGCAAGCTTGCCCGAAGGCGTGGCTCGCCAGTTGTCTTTGGACCGCGACCCGCACGGAAACGTACAGGTATCTCTGATTGAAACAGAAAAGTTGCTGTCCGAAATGGTTGGCACTAAGCTGGCTCAGTGGAAAGAAGAGGGCAAGTTCGTAGGCAAGTTTGCTGCACAGCACCACTTCTTCGGTTACGAAGGACGTTGCGCTGCTCCGTCTAACTTCGACGCTGACTACTGCTACTCTTTGGGTTATGCAGCATCTGCATTGATTGCTAACGGAAAGACCGGTTACATGTCTTCTGTACGCAACACGACTGCTCCTGCCGAAGAATGGATTGCAGGCGGTGTGCCCATCACTATGATGATGAACATGGAACGTCGCCACGGTGAAATGAAGCCGGTTATCCAGAAGGCTCTGGTGAAGCTGGACGGTGCTCCGTTCAAGGCATTCGCGGCTCAGCGCGACCGTTGGGCTATGGAAACAGACTATGTTTATCCGGGTCCTATCCAGTACTTCGGTCCGACAGAAGTTTGCGACCAGGCTACGAAAACTTTGCAGCTGGAGCAGGCTAAATAAGTTGACGCATCAACAAGTTGACAATAAAACGGAGGGGCGGTTCATTCCGCCCTTTCTTTTCATTTACTCATGGCAACCAAGACCTCCACAAATACCCGGCGTAAAACTACTGCCGCACGTCGTTCTTCCTCTCCGCGGAGCAAGAAGAAAACGCAGCCGCGTACCATGCCCGTATGGTTGCGCAATCTTTTGGCGGTCTGTATCATTCTTGTTTTTTCTACCGGCTTTTACTGGTTTTTCATTCGTCCTTATGCTTATCGCTGGAAGCCTTGTTATGGCCAGAAAGGTTACGGTGTATGTATGCCTTGCAACTATGAAGTGCATGGCATAGACATATCCCACTATCAGGGAAAGATAGATTGGGACCTCCTGACACATAATAGAGAAGCCAAATTTCCCATTCACTTTAATTTTCTGAAAGCTACCGAAGGCGGCGATCATGGTGACGATACGTTTACGCAGAACTTCGGCCAAGCGCGTAAATACGGTTTTATCCGTGGTGCCTATCATTATTTTATCCCTAAGACCGATGCCCACAAGCAAGCCGATTTCTTTATCCGTACCGTGCAGCTGGCAAAGGGAGACCTGCCTCCCGTACTCGATGTGGAGACTACCGGCAAGCAGTCACCGCAGGAACTTAAAACGGCGGTCAAGACTTGGCTGGATAGGGTAGAGGCGCATTACGGCGTAAAGCCTATTCTTTATACTTCCTATAAATTCAAGAAACGCTATCTCAGCGATTCCATTTTCAATGCTTATCCTTATTGGATAGCTCATTATTATGTAGATTCCGTGCGCTATGAGGGCAAGTGGCACTTTTGGCAGCACACGGATGTAGGCACTGTGCCCGGTATCGAAGAAGAGGTGGATTTGAACGTCTTTAATGGTACGATGGAGGAACTTTTGGAGCTTACGTTGAAAACTCCTTGTATAGAACGCTAAAGGTCAACTTTAGCTTCCTGATATTGACCTTTAGCTTCTTAGTATAGACCTTTATTATTTCTGGAATTTCACCGCTGCCCATCGGTTCTTCTCACGGTGGTGGACAAAGTGCAGCCCGTTGCGCTCGGCTTCTTCGCGGATGACGGGAATGTCATCTATGTAGAAACCGCTCATCAACAGCTCCGCACCGGGATTCATGCGGGCTATGTAGTGCTTCATATCTGCCAGGAGGATATTGCGGTTGATGTTGGCGATAACCATATCAAACGGACCTTTGCTTTCCAGAGAGGAGGCATCACCTTGGGATACGGCAATGTTATCCACTCCATTCAATTCTATATTTTCGAGGGAGTTGCGCACGCACCATTCATCTATGTCGATAGCTGTACAAGGAGAGGCTCCACGCATGCGTGCCAGTATCGCAAGGATGGAAGTTCCGCAACCCATATCGAGCAGTGATTTGCCTTGCAGGTCACTGTCCAGCAGTTCGCCGATGATGAGGCTGGTGGTCTCGTGGTGTCCCGTGCCGAATGCCATCTGCGGATTGATGACGATGTCATATTCAGCCTGGGGAACATCATTGTGGAAAGTGCTGTGGATGACACAGCGGTCTCCGATGACGATGGGCTGGAAGAAGTTCTTTTCCCATTCTTCGTTCCAGTCTTTATCTTCGGCTTCCACATAACTGTATTCTATTTGTGTGTCGGGCAGGGGAAAGTCGGCAAGTGCCTCTTTGAGGGCGGTTTCGCTATAAAGTTCTTTCTGTATGTAAGCGGTGATGCCGTCGGTCTGCTCGACAAAACTTTCAAAGCCGGCTTCGCCCAAGACGCCGGAAAGCACATCGTTGACTATTGCTGTACACGGAACGGTGCGGAATGTAAATTCTAAATATTTCATCGGAATATGATTGTTTGTTAAATACAGAATATGATTCTTAGAAGCAAACCTGTTTCTGCGTATATTTGTTTATCTTTTTGCAAAGATAATGCAAACCGGGGGTAGAATAAAACGAACGTGCTCTTTTTTTATCCGGCAGGGCCTTTGATTTATTGAATGATAGGGTATTTAGGGAATTCCCTATAAATCTTTGGGGAAAATCTGCTGTATGGGATAAAATCCGGCGTTATCTTTGTGACGTGAAGAAATAGATAAACGTAAAATCCATAAACCAAACTAATATGAAAAAGATTGTTTTTTTATCGCTTTTTGCCTTGTGCCTCCCATGGACACTGGTGGCACAAAGTATAGATGACGACCTGTACTACACTCCTTCCAAGAATAAGGAAGAGAAAAAAGAAGAAGTGAAGCGGGAGAAGAAAGTAGCTGCTCCCGTAGAAGAGATTGTAGTAAAGTCGAATGCGCCGACCACTATTTATTCATCGCCGGGAAGCACTACTGTTGTAGTAAAAGACCGTAAGGGGAAAATCCGCGATGTGGACGAATATAACCGTCGTTACGATTCCCGCGACAATGATTTCGTGATGGAGAACGATACCCTTTACATCAATGAATAAGAAGATGACGGCCTGGACGGCGAAGGGGTGATCGGGGAGTTCGAGGGTGCGCAGGATGATTACGAGTATGCTACCCGTATTATCCGTTTCCGCAATCCCCGTTATGCCATCAGCATCAGCAGCCCACTGTATTGGGATGTGGTCTATGGTATGAATTCCTGGGATTGGAACGTGTACACCGTTGGTCTGTATGCATACGCTTTCCCGACATTTACCAATCGTTTGTGGTGGGACTGGCGCTATAACTCTTATGGTTGGGGCGGCTATCCTTACTATGGCTGGGGATGGAACAGCTGGTACGGTCCGAGTTGGAGTTTCAGCTGGGGCGGCTGGTACGGCGGTGGTTGGTGGGGACACCATCATCATTACCACCACCACCACTATTATCCTGGATGGTATCATGGAGGCGGTGGCCATTGGGGAAATGCATATACCAATAGACGTTCATTTGGAAGTTCTCGTGGAAATAGGGTCTCTGCCTATGGAGGAAGTACAACAACTAGACGTTCTTCTTATGTGAATGGTGGGCAAACAGTGCGTCGCAGTGGGGCTGCTGCAACGGGACAAGTTAGACGTGGAAGTACCGACACTAATCGCAGAGTAGTAGGGACAAGGTCATCTGCTGCTACACGTTCCAGCGCTACTCGCTCCAGTGCTACGCGTTCGGATGCCGCTACGAGTAGACGCTCTACTTATACTCGTCCAAGTAGTACACGTAGTAGTTCTTATGGGAGTAGTCGTTCTACTGTAGAGGGAGTGCGACGTAATACTTCTACAGCAGGCGGTCGTTCCTCGGTAGGGACATCTTCGCGAAGTACTACCCGAAGCTCGGCAACTTATAATCGTTGCTCAAGTACTGCTCCAGCACGTAGTAATTTCAATAATAATCGCAGTAGTCGTTCTTATAATAATAGTGGCAGTAATAGTCGTTCCTCTTCCAGCTTTTCTTCTGGAGGTGGCTCTCGTTCTTCGGGTGGAAGTTATTCAACTGGTGGAGGATCTTCTCGTTCAAGTGGTGGAAGTTCCAGAAGGAGATAAAGAACTTACTGATTAATTCTAAAAAGTGGATTTATGAAAAAAAATATAATGATGATGGCACTTGCTATGTTTACAGCTGTGAGTGTCAGTGCACAGACTATTTATAATGCAGCTAATATTGCAAATAAAGATTTGAATGGGACTGCTCGTTTTGTAGGAATGGGAGGTGCTATGGGAGCATTGGGAGGAGATATTACCACTATGGGAACCAATCCTGCGGGCATAGGTATATATCGTAGTAATGATGCTGCTGTTTCTTTTGGATTTTCTTCATATGGAACTGAAAGTAACTATATGGGTAATAAAATGAGTTCGGATAAGACACGGGCAGATTTCAATAATGCAGGTTTTGTGTTTTCCACAAAGGTAGGAAATGTAACTCCTTTGCGATACGTGAACTTTGGATTCAACTACCAGCGTGTAAAATCTTTTTATAATAACATGCAGATGGAAGGTAATCTTGGTGATTTCTCTCAAACTATTTATATGGCTAATCAGGCATCAGGTGCAGGTGGTATTAAAGATTGGCCTGATAATCCTTATCGGGATAATAATATAGGTTGGCTTTCTGCTATGGGGTATAATGGCTATTTGATTACAGACTTGATTTCGCAAGGAGATTTAGATAAATTGTTGGCCTCAAACCCGAATTATTCTAACTATGTACCTTATATGAAAGATGGTGTACAAGTGCAAAATGTGGATGGAGAATTGATGTACCGCACTCCGGGCGAATATGTAGGTATGTATACCGGAGCAGATGCTAAGTTTCATTCTGAGGAACGTGGAGGAATTGATCAGTTTGACTTTAATGTTGCTTTTAACTTTAACGACCGTATCTATTTTGGATTAACTGTTGGAGCTTATGCATTGGATTATAGCAAATATTGTTTCTATGATGAAAATTATGGTGGAGGTGAAGGCTATAATTTGCAGACATGGAGTAAAATCAATGGAGCGGGATTTGATGTGAAGTTGGGAGCTATCGTACGTCCGTTTGAGTATTCTCCATTACGTATAGGGTTCTCGGTACACACACCGGTATTCTATAGCTTGGATTATAAAACCAATGCACGTTTGGAGTCTGATGTATGGAATGATTTGAATGTGACGAATGAAGTGGGTACTCCGAGCAATGAGATAGGACATTATGATGAAGATACTTATGATATTCTTAATGGCGACATGGTGAGCAAATTTCAACTTCGTACTCCGTGGACTTATAATCTCAGTTTAGGATATACTGTCGGTAATAATTTAGCGTTGGGAGCTGAATATGAATATAAGGATTATTCCTCTATTCAGTTCAGAGATGATGCCGGTTATGCAGACTCTTTCGATTATGAGAATTCTACTACAGATATGTTAAAAGGTGTCAGTACCATTCGTTTGGGAGCCGAGTATAAGGTGATTCCTCAGTTTGCTTTGCGCGCTGGTTATAATTATCAGTCTTCTATTTTCAAGGATGACGCTTTTAAGAATCTCCCACTAAACTCCATTCAGACGGATACTGACTTTGCTAACAGTGAATCGTTGAGTAACTATACATTGGGTATAGGTTATCGCGGTTCTATGTTCTATGCTGATTTAGCTTATAAGTATACTACTTATGATGCGAAGTTCTATCCATTTGATACATTTGATGGGAATAGTTTGGTACAAGCAACCAAAGTAACCAATACCCGTAGCCAAGTGCTCCTCACTCTAGGCATACGTTTTTAGAAGAATAATTTTCATTGCAGATAACCTTTCATTGCTAATGCCTTAGGGTATAAAGAGAATCCTTAGAGTGTGAAAGCATTTCTAAGGATTTTTTTTGCTTTTAAAGTGACAAAAGGTGAAAAACTAAAGAATGGATATTGTGTACATATGGTTATTTGATAAAAATATTTCTCTGGTTAATTTTGCTAATACTTTAATATTATGAAAATAGGATTATTATTTTTGATTTTGTTGGGTTGTATTTCATCATGTATAAAAAAAGTGGATTACAAAAAGGAATTGTACAATGCACAAGTATTGATGGAGCATAATCCGGATAGTTCTTTCTCTATATTAAAGAATATGAAATTGCCTCGTAATATATCACATAGAGATAATGCAATGTATTGTTTGTTACTGACTACAGCTATGGATAAAACATATAGGGTTTTGGATTCAGATTCTATAATAAATATAGCTTTGAATTATTTTAAGCAAACAAATGATTCATCGTTGTTAGCTCAATCTTACTTTTATAAAGGAAGAGTAGCGGAAGAAATGTTAAAAGAAGAACTTGCTATTGAATGTTTTTTGAAAGGTATAAATTATTGCCATATTCCTACTGATACTCGACTACTTTTTTTATTGTATTATTATTTAGGTAATTTGTATTCTGGGCAAGAATTGTTTGAAGAAGAGCTTGAGGCACAAAAAAAAGCTCATTATCATTCTTTATTATTAAATGATAGTTCTTTTATGAGCTATTCTTTGTCTGCAATAGGGCATGCATGGGAACATTTGGATATGAATGATCAAGCTTTATTGACATTTAAAAAAGCTTTATCTTTTATAGCCCTTACTGATAGTTCTATGAGAGCTTATATTTACAATTCTATAGCCAGCACTTATAATCGGATAGGAGATTATAGACAAGCCATTGTTTATACAGAATTCTCAAGAAGTATGCAGCGTGATACTTTGGAATTTCCATATATCTATACTTTGAAAGGGCATATATATTTGAATATGCATGAATACGATTCAGCTTCTTATTATTATATAAAAGGTTTGGAAAGTATGGACATTTATACGATAGCAGCTTGTTATAGGGGATTGTATAACATTGAACGAGAACAAGCAAATTATGAAAAATCCATATTCTATAATGAAAGTTATTTGTTATATAGGGATTCTGTTGAGGAAAAATTGCGTACAAGTTCAATTATAAAAATGCGTAATATATATCAAAATGACAAATTGAGGGATGAGAATCATCGGTTACAATTGGAAAAAACTCGTAGTGAAAATCAACTTTATAAATTATGTATTATATTTACTTTTTCATTTCTTATAGTGCTGATACTTTATTTTTCATTTAAAATTAGGAAGGGGCATAAAATCCGTCAACAAGAAATAATGATTGCGGAAAATCAGAAAGAACTTCATGCTTATGAAGTTGAGCAGATGAAGAAAGAAGGAGAAATGATGAAATATAGACAAAAAGAACTATCATTGCGTGGAGATTTTTATAAGAAGATGATTGCTATTTCTGTGCCTAATCTTAGTACACATTCAACAGATAAACGGATAAAATTATCTGATTCAGATTGGAAAAATATCATAGAAAATGTAGATGTTGCTTTTGATGGATTTTCAAAACGTCTTTATGCAGTATATCCTAAGTTAACGTCTGATGATATACGTTTTTGTGCTTTGCTAAAAATGAATTTGTCGGTTTCTGAATTGGCATTAATTTATTGTGTAGAGAAAATATCTATATATAAGAAGAAAGAGAGAATAAAAAAAACGAAAATGAATATTCAGGATTCAACTTTCAATTTGGATGATATTATTCATGCTTTTTGAGTGTATTGTGTCTTTTTAATCTATAATGTCTAAAGTGTATCTTGTATAGTATTCATAAGTTGCTTATAATCAGTAAATAAGATGAATTGCTTTGTCTAATAAATAAGTTGTAATATCTTTATTTAGTGGTTAATTTTGACACATGTTTAACTAAAACGTATATAGTTATGGTCAAAAAAATGCTTTTATTTATTGGGCTGTTATTTTTATTCGTAACTCCCGCTTTGCCTAGTGTGTATTCTACGAAGTATATTTATCTGCGTAGTACAGAGAGTGCTAAAATGAAAAAGAGACCTAGGTCAATAAAACTACTCCCTATTCATGCTACCTTGGAAATGAATCAGTTGCAAATTTATTTTTGTGAACCCCTTTCTTTAGTGGATATTGTAATAATGAACGATTTTACGGGAGAGGAAATCTTTGCTACTTCTCTATTAGTAGAGAATCCTACTACTTATGTGATTAATTTAACTGATTTTGCACAAGGAAATTATGTGGTTAAATTTGTTTTATCGAGTGACACTATCTTTGGTGATTTTATAATAGAGCAGTAATGGTTAACTACTATATTTATAAATAAAAATTTTAGGATTGAAAATATTTTCAAAAAACTAATATTATGAATACAAAAAATAAAATTATTGTTATCTTACTTACTTTGTTAGTATTAATGTCATGTGAAAATAAGCAATATGAGGATCAGTTCTTAATAAAGGGACAAGATGAGAATATTGAGGATATTGGCTATTTAAAAAGCAGGTTTTCTAATGCTTTGGCTATAGTATTAAGTGAGAGTAAAGAAGCTAGAGAACTTATAAAGAAAGAAGCTTTAAAACAGTATGATTATGATTATGATGTGTTGTATATGCTTGTTAAAAACAAAAAATTGGGGGAGAGTGAAACACTTGAGCAACTTTTATTACAGTATATAGGTGAAGATGAATTGTCTACTTTACTGAAGAAAATCCCTAATTTGACAATTTTTGTTCCTTCGTTACCTTGCGATGCTTTTTCTGCTGAACTGTGGAATACTTCTACAGATATACCTTGTATTGCATATAAGAATAAAGAAGGTAAAATCTTGTTTGTGGATGGTAAGGGAAATATTGATGACACTTTTGGATATGATGAAATACCTCTTTTCCCAGTTGTGGTAGTGAAACCTTCTGAGAGAGTCGTATTACAGTCTGCTTTAACTCGTAGTGTTGATGATATTGATATTTTAAAAACAGAAGATGGAATGAACTTTGTTTTTGAATATTCTGAATTTAATAATGTGTATTCTGTGCAAACAAGAAATAATGGTAACAAGGATATACCGGAAAAGTTGAAAAGAGTCTTTGATGCTAAAAAGTATGCAGATATGAATGATATTTGGCAGAGAGACTACATTTATTATGATATATTGACTAAGGATGGTAAAGGGATTTTGCGTAGGAATGTGTCAGAATGTTTATATGCTTTTGAACTTATTGGGAATGTTGATAATATTTATAATATACTTTCAGATCAAAACGATGACCCTCATTATGACCATGGAAAATCTCTTGTTGGAAAGCGGGGAGAAGAACGCCCATCTGGTTGGTATGGAGGAAATTATGAATTCATTATAAAAATATATGTCAGTAATGACCAGTTGATTTCCAATGAGATTATAAAGGCTTTATCTGTATCTCCTCAAAAGCTATTTACACTCAAACTAAAAGAAGGCGATCGTGGTCTACGCGTGATGGGTGTAAAATCAATCAACAAATATTATCTACCAGAACCTTTACCTCTTTTTGATTGGGATATAGAACACTATTCTTCTTCAGTTAAAATTTCTATTGAAGAAAAGGATGAAAATGTAACAGAACAGACTATTGTTGAAACGACTACAAGTTTTGCTACAAATTTCGGATTTGACATAAATTGGGGGGAAGTAGTGAAAAAAGGGGCTAAGTTTGGTACTACTGCATCTAAAGAACGTAAAGTTTCTACTACTATAACTCGCACATTGGGCAGTGATGAATTAGGTGATGTAATTGTGAATTTTGGTGATGATGTTGTTATAAAAGACGAAATGGAAATTGTTGGAATGCGTAAGGAGAGTATAGGAGGACGTTCTGGTCGAAATAATTCTGTGGAAGTTCCTATATATAATCCGGCGTTTAATCCTATATATAATTCAGGATACTTCAAATGAGAACTTGTTCCTTTAGAGATGTATTAAAGGTGTTGTAAGATGCAATTTATTTATTTTATGATATGTGTTTGAGGACTAATATGTAGTCTTATGTTTCTTTTTTAGATGCATCTAATTATTAATACTTTTAGAATCAGTATTACATTTTCAAGTATTAAATAAATTAAGTGTATATATTAGTTTAGTAAAGTAGATAATGATTATATTGTTATAATTAAGAATAATTGATATAAGAGTGAAAATGTTTCTATCCGTTCTATAATGATATAAACGGCTTGGTAACACCGCCAACAACAGCTATTTACATTGGGTATGCGTTTTTAGAAGAACAATTTTCATTGCAGATAACCTTTCATTGTCAATACCTTAGGGTATAAAAGAACTCCCCGGAATGTACAAATACATTTCGGGGAGTCTTGTGTTATAGGGGAGGGATTACAGATACCATGCCACGCCAAATGAATAGGGAGATACTTCCGGTCCCTTGTCTTTCTGGAATAATCGAGGATGTGGAATAGCGCAGGTAAATGCCGATATTACCGTAACCGGCTTGTGCCAGCAGATTTATGCCGACGGGCTGTGCATACATACCTTTTCCTACGGTTTTCTTCTTGCCTCCATTGATGTGTGAGAATGACTTCACGCCGTGGCGTATCTCAAATTCGGGACCGGCATTGAAGAACACTTTGTGTCTTCCTACTCTTTGTTGCCATTCCATCAATAAGGGTACGCGGAAGAAGAAATGGCGCAGACGGCTTTTGCTGTAGCTGGTCTCTTCATTCCCTGCGGTGAAAATACTGGTTCCATTTTCCTTTAGTAAAGCATAGTTACCGTCGATATTGAAAGAACGGTATCCCCAGCTGACTCCCAGGTTGATTCCCCAATGCGGGTTCTTCTTGAAGTTGTGATATACGGAGAGGATGTTGAAGCCGAATTCCCATGATTTGGACAAGTCGAGTCCCATCTTGTCACTTGCTCCGAAGGAGAGGAAGTCGTTAGCCAGCCGGCTGTAGCCAATATACAGACCGGAACAGTGCGGTTCGTAAGCATTGTACCTTCTCTTTTTGGGGATGAATGGCAGGGCATCGAGGAAAGTACGCTTGTCTGCATCCACCTTCTCGAGATAGACTCCTTCATAAATTTGCACTTCTTTTTTCTCGCCGTCTTCCAGCTGCTCTTCGTACACCTTGATGCGCATGTCTCCTTTTCCTTTCAGGATGATGATGGAGTCTCCTTGTGTCTGTACAGTAGCTTTCTGTTCAAGGTCAGTCTGTTGTTGTGCTGCCATGCGGCCGGCCGGCACAGCAAGCAGGCAGGCCAAAATCATAATTCTGGTTTTCATATCGTATATTGTTTTTAGTGTTATTCCGATTTGTAGAGCATATCCATCATTTCCTTTTCACTGAGCAGGCCCTCTATGTAAATCAAAGTGCCCATGGAGTCTTTTCCTATCTTGAAAATGAGGTAGCGGTTCAGTTTCTTTCCATTGCGTTCCACCTCTTTCAGTTGGTAATAGGCACTGCGCAGCACACCGCTTTCCATTACATCCTTCGCCTGCTATGCGTTGTCTTGCTTGTCGTGTACTATGGCCTGCTGAATTTCCCGGCGAAAGGGGGATAC
>ENA-ORKQ01000149-ORKQ01000149.1-human-gut-metagenome-genome-assembly--contig:-NODE-149-length-14659-cov-5.35121_pt1 | contig 14659 bp, 18 predicted proteins | sample MGYA00243060_ERZ508809 | MGnify/ENA primary metagenome ERZ508809 (study PRJEB26277, sample SAMN04329829) | human gut metagenome | biome: human-associated habitat | host: Homo sapiens | place: USA... | reverse complement strand
GTTGCTTGAAATCGCTGCCTACGTTAAGATTCTTATAGATAAGAATTCTATTTTTGCTGCAGCTGCTGATGCGAATAGCAGTCAGGCATCTAAATAATAGAAATGTGAGCCTATGTTTGAACGTAGGAACATACAACGTACATATCTGAAGATATCAAGAGAAGTGAAGGACTTTCTGCTTAGCGATAAAAGCAGAGAGTTCTTCAGTTTTTTGTTTTTCTTCTTTGTGGCCGGTGGCGGCTGGCTCTTGCAGACCTTGAACTACGACTATGAGGCGGACTTCTCTATACCGGTGCGGCTGAAGGGAGTACCCAATAATGTGGTGATTACTTCTGAACCTGCTTCAGAACTTCGCATCAAGGTAAAGGATAAGGGAACGGTACTGCTCAACTATATGTTGGGAAAGAGTTTTTACCCTGTTATTCTCGATTATGCCGATTATACGGGTGTGGATAATCAAGTAAGGATATATCCCCCGCAGTTTGAAAAGAAAGTGCTGAACCAGCTGAATGCTTCTACTCGCCTGCTTTCCATGAAGCCGGATACATTGGAGTACATCTATTCGACGGGAGCCTCCAAACTGGTGCCGGTGAAGCTGCGCGGCACGCTGAGTGCCGGACGTGAGTATTATCTTTCGGATACGATATTCAGTCCCGATTCCGTATTGGTGTATGCGCCGCAAGGCGTGCTGGATACGATTACTGTTGCCTATACGCAACCGGTGAAGCTGGAAGATATATCGGATACCTTGAGACAGCAAATCCCCCTGCGTGTTCAGAAGGGTGTGAAGTTTGTGCCTTCTTCCATTGAGATGATGCTTCCGGTGGATATTTATACAGAAAAGACAGTGGAGGTGCCGTTGCGTGGCGTTAACTTTCCTGCCGACAAGGTGCTGCGCGCTTTCCCTTCTAAGGTGCAGGTCACGTTTCAGGTTGGTCTGAGTCATTTCAGGCAGATTAACGCTGATGATTTTCATATTTACGTGTTTTATGAGGAACTGCTTCGTCTGGGTTCCGACAAGTATACGGTAAAGATCAAGAATCTGCCGAAAGGGGTGAGCCAGGTGCGCTTCAATCCGGCACAGGTGGATTTTTTGATAGAGCAAATTTCTCCTGATTATGGCGATTAAGATAGGTATAACCGGTGGTATCGGTAGCGGAAAGAGTATGGTATCCAGACTGTTGGAAGTGCTGGGTGTTCCCGTCTATATCTCGGACTTGGAAGCGAAAAAGCTGATGGTATCCGATTCATTTATCCGCGAGGAATTGTCTGCCTTGCTTGGTGCGGAAGTGTATGCCGGTGGTACACTGAACAAGCCTTTGTTGGCGTCTTATCTTTTTGGCAGTCCTGAGCATGCCCAAAAAATCAACGGTATTGTGCATCCTCGTGTAAAGGAGGATTTCAGGCGGTGGACACAATGTCGCGCCGCTTCTTCCATTGTCGGTATAGAATCGGCCATTTTGGTTGAAGCGGGGTTTGCAGGTGAAGTAGATGCTATTGTTATGGTCTATGCGCCCGAAGAGGTGCGTATTTCACGTGCCGTCTGGCGGGATGCTTCCTCGCGCGAATTGATAGAAAAGCGTATCCGTAGCCAGATGGATGACGAAGAAAAGCGTAAATATGCAGATTTTGTCATTGTAAATGATGGCGAAACTCCATTGATTCCGCAAGTTTTAGAGCTAATCGGTTCGCTATCTGAAAAAATGCACTATCTGTTACGAAAATAGGCATCTTCTTAACAATAAAAATAAGCAAGCTTATTTTGTATTGTCTTCGGCTTACATTATCTTTGCCTCCCGAAAAAATAACTACTAATCATCAAAACAGAATATATTATGTTGAAGACTATTTTGTCCATTTCCGGTAAACCGGGATTGTATAAGCTTGTTTCTCAGGGAAAAAATATGTTGATCGTAGAGTCGCTTGCAGACAAGAAGCGTTTTCCTGCCTATGGTAATGAGAAGATTACTTCTTTGGGCGATATCGCCATGTATACAGATACGGAAGATGTTCCTTTGAAGGAAGTGCTTCTTTCCATGAAGAAAAAGGAAAACGGCGCTGCCGTAGTGATGGACTTAAAGAAGGCTACTGCCGACGATTTGCGTGCTTACCTGGCAGAGGTATTGCCTACCTTCGATCGCGATCGCGTATATCCGTCCGACATCAAGAAATTGATTGTTTGGTATAATTTGCTGGTGGCAAGCGGTATGACGGATTTTGAAGAAACTCCTGCGGCAGAAACGAAGGAGGAAAGCAAGGCCGAGTAATCGGAGAAGGATTGAAATACAAAATAAAAGAGGCGATTCTCAATAGTCGGGAATCGCCTCTTTTATTGTGGGGATACGGATTGCTTTTAATTTCTGAAAACCAGTCCGTCGTCAGTGGTATTGGCATCCACTGTAATAGGTTTGCTGCGGTCTACTTCCTGGGACAGCAACTTCTTCGACAAATCGTTCAGCAAATAGTGCTGTATGGCACGTTTCACCGGACGGGCGCCGAATTCAGGGTCATAACCTGCATTGGCAAGGAAGTCTATGGCGGCATTTGTCAGAACAAGTTCCACACCGTTACCGGAAAGCATCTTCTGCACACTCTTGATTTGGAGCATTACAATCTGTTTGATTTCGGGCTCTGTCAGTGGCAGGAACATGATGGTTTCGTCGATACGGTTCAAGAATTCCGGGCGGATGGTCTTTTTCAGCATATTCATCACTTCCTTCTTGGTTTCCTCTACGATTTGCTCCTTATTGCTACTGTTGAGCTTCTCCATCTGGCTTTGGATATAGCCGCTGCCCATGTTGGAGGTCATGATGATAATCGTATTCTTGAAGTTGACCGTACGTCCTTTATTGTCTGTCAGACGTCCGTCATCCAGCACTTGCAGCAAGATGTTGAATACGTCCGGATGCGCTTTCTCGATTTCGTCGAACAGGACGACAGAATACGGTTTCCGCCTTACGGCTTCTGTCAGTTGTCCGCCTTCATCGTAGCCCACATATCCCGGAGGCGCTCCTACCAGACGGGAAACGCTGTGTTTCTCCTGATACTCGCTCATGTCGATACGGGTCATCATCGTCTCGTCATCAAAGAGGAACTCCGCCAGTGCCTTTGCCAATTCCGTCTTACCTACACCGGTGGTTCCCAGGAAAAGGAATGAGCCGATAGGACGTTTCGGGTCTTGCAGTCCGGCACGGCTGCGGCGTACGGCATCGGATACGGCCTCGATGGCTTCGTCCTGCCCGATAACCCGCTGGTGCAGTTCCGCTTCCAGATGCAACAGTTTGTCCTTTTCGCTTTGCAGCATCTTGCTTACCGGTATGCCGGTCCAGCGGGATACTACGTCGGCAATGTCTTCAGCGTCCACTTCCTCTTTAATCATGGCCTTGTCGCCCTGCATTTCGTGCAGTTTTTGCTGAGTTTCTTCAATCTCCTGGTTCAGCGCTTGCAGTTTGCCGTAACGGATTTCGGCCACCCGGCCATAGTCGCCTTCCCGTTCCGCCTTGTCGGCCTCGAACTTCAGGTTCTCTATTTCCACCTTATTCTGCTGGATTTTGTTGACAAGGGTCTTTTCACTTTGCCATTTCGCCTTGTACGAGTTTTCCTGCTCCTTCAGCTCGGCAAGTTCTTTGCCGATTTGTTCCAGCTTGGGCTTGTCGTTTTCGCGCTTGATGGCCTCGCGTTCAATCTCCAGCTGCTTTATCTTACGCGAGATTTCGTCCAGTTCTTCCGGAACGGAATCGACTTCCATACGCAGCTTGGCAGCGGCTTCGTCCATCAAGTCGATAGCCTTGTCCGGTAAGAAACGGTCGGTGATGTAGCGGTTGCTCAACTCTACGGCGGCGATGATGGCATCGTCTTTAATCCGTACATGGTGATGGTTCTCATAACGTTCCTTCAGACCACGCAGAATGGAGATGGTGCTCAGCGTGTCCGGTTCGTTCACCATGACAATCTGGAAGCGGCGCTCCAACGCTTTGTCCTTTTCGAAATACTTCTGATATTCATCGAGGGTAGTGGCCCCGATGCTCCTCAGTTCACCGCGTGCCAGGGCGGGTTTCAGGATGTTGGCGGCATCCATGGCGCCTTCGCCCTTGCCTGCACCCACCAGGGTGTGGATTTCATCAATGAAGTGGATGATGTCTCCTCCGGACTTCTTCACTTCGTAGATATCGGCCTACAGGCGTTCTTCAAATTCGCCTTTGTATTTTGCGCCCGCCACCAGTGCACCCATATCCAGGGAGTAGACTTGTTTGTTCTTCAAGTTCTCGGGGACGTCTCCACGCAAGATACGGTTGGCAAGTCCTTCTACGATAGCAGTTTTACCGGTACCCGGTTCACCGATAAGAATCGGGTTGTTCTTGGTACGCCGGCTCAGAATCTGCAGGACACGCCGTATCTCTTCGTCACGGCCGATGACGGGGTCCAGTTTGCCGCTGCGGGCTGCTTCGTTCAGATTGATGGCATACTTTTCCAATGACTGGTAAGTGTCTTCGCTGGATTGTGAAGTTACTTTTTCTCCTTTTCGCAGTTCGTTGATGGCCTCCCGCAGTTCGCGTTCCGTCATCCCGGCATCTTTCAAAATGGTGGATGCAGTGCTTTTCACATTCAGCAAAGCCAGCAGTACCGGTTCCAGGGAGACGAATTCATCACCCATTTCCTTGGAATATTGGGTGGCCTTCTGGAACACTTCGTTCGGTGCACGGCTCAGGTATGGCTCTCCGCCGGATACCTTGGGCAGAGAATCAATTTGCTTGTCCAGTACAAGTGCTATCTGCTGACCGTTCATGCCCAGTTTCTGGAAGATGAAGTTGGTGACATTTTCACCCACTTTCATTACGCTTTGAAGCACATGCACGGGCTCGATGGCCTGCTGTCCACGGCTTTGTACCAGGTTCACAGCCTCCTGCACTGCTTCTTGCGCTTTAATGGTAAAGTTGTTAAAGTTCATATTTTGTTCTCCTTTCTATTTTATCAGTTTCATAACACTTGGGAAGGCGCAAAAGATTTGCCATTGGCACATTTCGGACAAATTGTCTGCATATAAATCTTGTAAAATGACAAATTGTCTGTAAATCAGTCGTTTTGTTTCTTTCTACTTTTTTAGATAAGAAGTTGGAGCAAAGTTTCTTTTCGTATTAAACTCTATTGGATAAAGAGAATGACAAATAAGGGTGTCATGCATGAGATGTGCATCTCATGCATGACGAGATGTATATGTTAGGTAGTGCGAGATGTGCATCTCATGTAGTGAGGGGCTATATGTTTTAGTAGCTAAGTCTTCGTGTTCCAGCTCCAAGGTTTCCGTGTTGTGGGGGAAGGATATTCTCTTTCCGCTTCGGAGATATAGATTAATTGCTTGGGATGATACAAGTTATTGATAAATTTGTCGTACTTTTACTGCTTCAAAGTTTTGTGCTTTCTGTGTGGTAGGTTTTCGGAGCTCTGCTTGCAGAGGAGCATTATGTATAATTATGTATTAAGATAGGAGATAATGGAGGATAAGATAAAGTTTCCGGCAAATGTGATATTGATAGATGTTGCATTTCTGAATGAAGTGGTATATGGTGCAAAGAACTTTTTGGAAGGTAAGTTGGGAAGGAAGCTACCCGATGTTGACCTGCCGGCATGGTTGAGCTATCTGGCATTGGATGCCGGCTTGAGAGAACAAGAAAATGAGGTAGAAGTGTTGTTGGTGCATACTCCTGCAGCGGACGGGCTGTAGTGCTGCGAACCAGCCGATGTTAATAAACTGAATCACCAGGCACGCCGTACGCCACTGGGCGAATTTACATTTTCTTCCGTCACCGCTTCTGGTTTAGTCTCTACCGAAGAGTTGTTTCTTGACCTGATGAACCTGGCGCTTGATTCTGCAGATGTGAAGTGTTTGATGTTGTTGCCTTTCCATCAGGTATATGGTAATGGAGTGGAGGAGAAGCTGGCGGGTTTCTTCAAAGACAAGAATGAAGAAGAACGGGGCAAAGCTGTGTATTTCATTACGGAGGAACCTCTGAGCCCGGTGTATTGCCGCCTGGAGCCGGTGTTTTATTCTTTGGCGCATGCTTTCGGCATCAAGTCTGACGAGTTATAGGATATAAGAAGTATATGAGTGATTTCCGTTTAAAAGTGTTTCAGTCTGTTGCCAAGAACTTGAGTTTTACAAAGGCTTCGCAAGAGTTGTTTGTAAGTCAGCCGGCTATAACCAAGCATATCCAGGAGCTGGAGGCCACTTACCAGACGAGGCTTTTCGACCGGCAGGGAAGTAAAATCAGTCTGACCGAGTCGGGCCGGCTGCTTTTGGAGCATTGCGAACGGATATTGGAGGACTATAAACGGCTGGAATATGAAATGCACTTGTTACATAACGAATATATTGGAGAACTCAAGTTGGGAGCCAGCACTACCATTGCGCAGTATGTGCTTCCTCCGTTGCTGGGCAGTTTTATCGGCAAGTTTCCGCAGGTCAACTTGTCCTTGCTCAATGGAAATTCCCGGGAAATAGAAGCCGCTTTGCAGGAACACCGCATTGACTTGGGATTGGTGGAAGGGGTTTTCCGCCTTCCCAATCTGAAGTATACTACTTTTCTTGAGGATGAACTGGTAGCGGTAGTCCATTCCAAAAGCCGTTTACAATTGCCCGAAGAGATTACTCCCCAGGATTTGCCCGCTATTCCTTTAGTGCTTCGTGAACGTGGTTCTGGTACGCTGGACGTGATAGAACGCTCACTCCAGAAGCACGGCGTCAAGCTTTCCTCACTCCATGTACTGATGTATCTGGGTAGTACCGAAAGCATCAAGCTCTTTCTTGAAAACTCCGATTGCATGGGAATCGTGTCTATCCGTTCCATCTGCAAGGAACTGGCGGCAGGCACTTTCCGCGTGGTCGAGATAAAGGATATGCCCATGCTTCGCGACTTCTGCTTTGTCCAGTTGCAAGGGCAGGAAGGAGGATTGTCACAAGCCTTTATGAACTATATGTTTATGTCCCGATAACAATAAGTTATAGTCTATAAGTAGAAACGATTGGCGGGTGTACTAAAATAGAACTACCTTTGCACCCGGAAAATTAAGGAATAAACATTAGTAATAATAGTAAAATAAACAGTATGGCTTCAAATCGAGTTTTGGCTAAAAGCATTAATATGCCTTTTCTTCAAAGTAATAATAAATTTATTTATGTATCTCTTCTGGTTGTCCTCTCCTTCTTTCTGCTGCTGGATTATGCGCCCTGTTCGTATGCCTATTCGTCATGGGTCACTGCGCTGTTGGCGTTGGTCTTGGGGTAGTTCTTTGCGTTGCTGTGTTGTCAGGCAAATCCGAAGTTCAATAAGAAGACTTCAAAGTACCTGTTGCAATACTCTGTTGTAGGGTTAGGATTTGGAATGAATCTGCAGGCTTCTCTGGCTTCGGGCAAGGAGGGAATGGAGTTCACGATTATTTCTGTAGTGGGGACATTGCTCATAGGCTGGCTCATAGGACGTAAGTTCCTGAAAGTGGACCGTGACACTTCCTATCTTATCAGTTCCGGTACGGCTATCTGCGGAGGCAGTGCCATTGCGGCTGTGGGGCCGGTGTTGAAGGCAAAGGATAGCGAGATGTCTGTGGCATTGGGCACCATCTTTATATTGAATGCCATTGCATTGTTTGTTTTTCCGATGATAGGCCACGCTTTGAACATGAGCCAGCATGAGTTCGGCACATGGGCGGCCATTGCCATACATGATACGAGTTCGGTAGTGGGGGCAGGTGCCGCCTATGGGGAAGAGGCATTACAGGTGGCAACGACTATAAAGCTGACACGTGCCTTATGGATTATTCCTTTGGCTTTGGTAACTTCGTTCATCTTTAAGAGCAAGGGACAGAAAATCAGTATTCCCTGGTTCATCTTCTTCTTTGTGCTGGCTATGATTTTCAATACTTATGTGCTGGGTACTACCGAAACGGGTGCCATGATTGGGGAGGGAATCAATTCTTTGGCCCGCAAGACGCTGACTATCACTCTGTTCTTTATCGGTGCCTCTCTGTCACGTGATGTACTGAAGGCAGTAGGTATCAAGCCCTTGATACAAGGCACCTTGTTGTGGATAGTGATTAGTGTGAGCACGTTGGCATATATCTACTTGTTCTGATTGCATAGGTCCGGCAGTTCTTGAAGTATAACTTCCGGTGGAAGAAGTCGGTAGGATTTTTGCAACGTATTTCTTTCCTCATTGGATATATAGACGAATACACATTTCGGGATAACCGGGGTGTGTATTTCTTTTAATATCCTTCCCCATTGACGCCGGACCGGAGCAAGTGGAAGCCAAGTTATGATACCTTTTGCTTCCAGCATTGCTTTTGTTCTCGGTTCGGCGTGCTGACCAGTTAATACAATGTTCCAGAAATGTGGTTCTTTCAGCTGTTTTTTTATATCTTGAGAAGTCATAGTTAGTTCACTTTTTTGATGATAAAGTCGAAAGAGGTGAAGAATTGAGGGTGCTTACCGATAGATATGGGAAGGATAATGGTAATGGAGGAATTCCTTCCTTTTCGAATATCTTTCTTGTTGTATATTTGAGAGTTATTTGCCGTATAAGTTGTCACACCAGTCTTTTGGCTTGTTTCTGCCTGGCTTTTTATAATTGCAAAGGGAGTTTCCGCTTCTGCAAGTATGGTGTATTTGACTTCTGAGGTTCTTCCGTCCACAATGAATTGCATATTTTCCCAGTTTATTCGGATATCTTCTGAAGAGTTGTTGCGAATTACAATTTCCCATTGGGAGTCGTTTGGAATAAACTTATAAGTAACCCCATCTTTTGTATACTCTAATTTCCCTTTTTGGTTCTCCAGCCATTTAAAGGATACTTGGCATCCTGCATCAACGTATTGTGCAGATAAAGTGGTTGGAAATAGGAGAAACAGCAAAATGGCCAGCTTATTTTTCTTCTTATATTTCCGGTAGTCATTGTATATCCATAGCATAATAAAAATAATGCCGATAGGGATGGCTATGAGAATACATGTCAGTAAATTCATGATAGCAGATATTATTTGTTTGTTTATATGAATATGTTGCAAAAGTATCATAAAATATTTGATAAAACAAACGAATTATGAATAAAAAGAACGATACATACAGACAAATTGGTATTGGTGTTCCTTATAATATGAATGATTAATTTGTACCTTCATATAAATGGAAAAAAGTAATATATACATCGGAGAGATAATCAAGAACGTGATGCTTGAACAGCAGGTTACCAAGGCGGAACTTGCACGAAGACTGAAAGTTAAGCCTCAAAGTGTAGACTATATGCTTACGAGAAAAAGTATTGATACGGATACGTTGTATAATGTCTCACGTGCCTTGAACTACGATTTTGCTTTGTTGTATTCCATTCATAAGGAACAGATAAATTATGATACGTTAGAGCAGGAATACAGACTCTCCACAGCGAAGGTGTTGGTGGAGCTTGAGCTGAAGCCTGAAGACATTGCAAAATTGAATCTTAAAAAGCGGATTGTTGATGTCTTGAAATAAACGCACTCTTGGGCTGGTGCTATTGGTGTTTTCATTTTTTTTCCATTTTTTCTTCCTGGCCGTGTAACAAAATCCTTTCCCCCTACGTCTGAAGGGTATAAACAGGAATCTACTATTGATAAATAGCCCATGGACGCTGAAAGTTTTAAAAAAGAGTTTCTGCCATATCATCGCAAGTTGTACTGCATAGCTTATAGACTATTGGAGAATGCTGCCGATGCTGAAGATTTGGTGCAGGAAGCTTATCTGAAGTTGTGGGACAAGCGGGAAGGACTGGCCATTATCAGTAATCCGGAAGCATTCAGCGTTACTCTGGTGAAAAATATGTGCTTTGATTTGCTTCGTTCGGGAAAGTATACTTTGAGCAGACAGAGTGTGGAGTTGGCCGAAGTGCATAATGTGTCTCAAGCAGATAACTTTGAAGCGCGGGATGAAGCGCAGCAGGTAAGGCACATCATTGCCCATCTGCCGGTGCAACAGCAGAAGATAGTAACGTTGCGTGATGTCAAGGGATGTTCTTATGAAGAGATAGAGCAGGTCACGGGATTGAATGCTACCAATGTCCGTGTACTGTTGTCCCGGGCAAGAAAAAAGATACGTGAGGAATTTAATAAATGGAGTAACTATGAAAGTCGAGGAAATTGAAAGGCTGCTCGCCGAATTTTATGAAGGGAATACCAACGAGCAGGAAGAAGAGTTGTTGAAGGAAGCTTTCAGAACCGAAGAAGTGCCCGAGCACTTGCAGAAGGACAAGAAACTCTTTCTCAGCTTTTTTCCCGGGGAAGTGGTGGATAATGTTCCCGCCGGATTGGAGGATAAACTGAGCCGGATGATTGATGAAAAGGCTGAAGAGGAACAACGTTTTTTCCACCGGAACAAGGCCAAACGTAATTGGCGCTGGATAGGAGGTATTGCTGCCACCATTCTGGTTCTTGTAGGTGTAGGTTATGGCATTACGAACATGGGAGAGGATATGCGTCCTCCTACACCTCAGGACACTTTCTCTGATCCGGAAGCTGCTTATAAGGCATTGCAGGCCACTCTGATCGAGGTGTCTGCGAATCTGAACAAGGGAATTGAACAGATAGAGGAAACGCGGATAGACGTAACGAAGGTGAACCAGGAAGTAAGAAAAGAAATTCAACAATAATCTGATATGAAAACAATGAAAATGATTTTGGCAGGTGTACTGCTGATGTTGCCTTTGCTTTGCCAGGCACAGAAGAACCTATTCAACAAGTATGGAGATATGAAAGGCGTGTCGTCCGTCTACATATCCAAGGCAATGATAGAAACGAATCCCAACTTGTTTACTAAAGATGTTTATATTGGGAAAGTGTCCGGACAGTTGAACTCTGTGCAGGTACTTTCTACAATGGATAATAATGTAAAGAAAGAAATGCGTAAGGATCTTCGTTCTTTGGTGCAGTCTTCCAGATATGAATTGCTGATGAAGCAGAAGGGAACAGTCTCCAGTTCTGAATTCTACATGAGCCGTAAAGGGGAAAAGGTGAAGGAGCTGATTATGATTGTAGATGGTGCAGCCACTTTGAAATTTGTTTATCTGGAAGGTGATATGACTTTGAAGGATATACAGAATATCATGATGTATCAGAATACCAGCTGGAATGGGAACAATGTGAATATACAGCTTCCGGATATAAACTGGGCGGAGATAGAGAAGTTGAAGAACCGCGATTGGCTTGGAGAATTGAAGCATTCGCAAGAACTGGCATTGAAAGGGCTGGAAAATGTAGCTAAACTGAAAGACAACAAGTATCTGAAAGAACAAATGGATACCGATACATGGAAACGTTTTGAAAAAAGCATGGAGACTTTGGAAGAACGTTTGGAAAAGATGGAATAGGAAGCGGTAACCTTTTAGGGAAACTTGCCAATAGAATGTTTTGATATACTATTGGCAAGTTTATTTGTTATTTGTCTTTTCTCCATTCTGCAAAGATAAGCCCTTCAAGCTCTTCTGCCAGTTCCGGATTGTCAAGGATGACCTGCTTGGCGGCGTCGCGTCCCTGGGCAATTTTCGTCTCGTTATAGCTGAACCATGAGCCGCTTTTCTTGATGATGCCAAGCTCTGCACCCAAGTCAATGATTTCGCCTGCACGGGAGATGCCTTCACCGAACATGATGTCGAATTCCGCTCTACGGAAAGGAGGAGCTACCTTGTTCTTTACAACTTTCACTTTGGTCTGCTTGCCGATTACTTCATCGCCGTTTTTGATGGCTTGGCTTCCACGGATGTCAAGACGTACGGAGGCATAGAACTTCAGTGCATTACCGCCGGTAGTTGTTTCGGGATTGCCGAACATGACACCGATTTTTTCGCGCAACTGGTTGATGAAGATGCAGGTGGTGCGTGTTTTGCTGACAGCTGCCGTCAGTTTACGCAAGGCTTGTGACATGAGTCGGGCTTGCAGACCCACCTTGTTGTCACCCATATCGCCTTCAATTTCAGCTTTCGGGGTCAAGGCAGCCACAGAGTCCACTACAATGATGTCAATAGCGGAAGAACGGATCAGTTGCTCTGCGATTTCCAGCGCTTGTTCGCCGTTGTCCGGTTGTGATATCAGCAGATTGTCCACATCCACACCCAGTTTTGCCGCATAGAAGCGGTCGAAAGCATGTTCTGCATCAATGAATGCGGCAATGCCTCCTGCCTTTTGCGCTTCAGCAATGGCATGAATGGCGAGGGTTGTCTTACCGGAGGATTCCGGGCCGTAAATCTCGATGATACGTCCGCGGGGATATCCTCCCACGCCAAGAGCTACATTGAGGCCGATGGACCCTGTGGGAATAACTTCTACTTGTTCGACACTTTCGTCACCCATTTTCATGATAGAACCTTTGCCAAAGCTCTTTTCTATCTTGTCCATGGCAGCCTGCAAGGCTTTCAGCTTTTCACCTGATGCCAGATTGTTGCCATTTTCAAAATTCAGTTCGTCTTTTTTTGCCACGTTGTTAATGTTTAATGATTATAAAATTTGTGCCGCATGGTCTTTGGTCTTCACTTCTTTCGGAGTGATGATACGCTCTACAATACCTTCTTCATTAATGATGAAAGTTGTGCGGAACGTTCCCATATATTTGCGGCCATACATGCTTTTTTCGCCCCATACTCCGAATTGTTCTACCAGCTTCTTGTCGGTGTCTGCAATCAGGGTAAAAGGCAGATTGTTTTTCTCAATAAATTTCTGGTGTGACTTTTCGCTGTCCACACTGACGCCGATGACTTCATAACCGGCTTTGCGCAGGTCGGCATAATTATCCCGCAGGTTGCAGGCTTGTGCCGTGCAGCCGGATGTCATGTCTTTGGGATAGAAGTAGAGTACAATCTTCTTTCCCTTATAGTCGCTCAAGCGGATTTCTTCACCTTTTTCGTTGATGCCCAATACTTCGGGTGCTTTATCTCCTATATTCACTTTGTTAATGTTTAATGATTAGTGATTAATGGATAATGATTAGTGATTAATGTTTAATGATTAATGATTAATGGGCGGAGCACCTTTTTGTCCGCATGGTATTAATCATTAAACATTAACCATTAATCATTAATTTCAAACTTCCAAGTCTCCGTCGATAATCTCATGCCAAGGCAGGCCTTGTTTGTTGAGCTGTTCCATGAACGGGTCCGGATTGAATTCCTCGACATTCCATACCCCTGGCTTTTTCCACAATCCTTTGAGGAACATCATGGCACCAATCATGGCAGGTACACCGGTGGTATAGCTTACGCCCTGCATGCCGGTTTCCTTATAGGCTTCTTGGTGGCTACAGTTGTTATATACATAGTAAGTACGCTCTTTGCCATCCTTTAGTCCGCGGATGCGGCAGCCGATGGATGTTTCGCCTTCGTAGTTTTCGCCCAGGTCTTGCGGGTTGGGGAGGACGGCTTTCAGGAATTGCAGCGGAACAATCTTCATGCCGTTATATTCCACTTCGTCTATGCGGGCCATACCGATATTTTGGATGACACGCAGGTGTGTGAGGTATTCCTGGCCAAACGTCATCCAGAAGCGTGCACGCTTGATAGTGGGGAAATTCTTTACCAGAGACTCCAGTTCCTCGTGATAAAGTAGGTAGGAATCGCGTGGACCGATGTTCGGATAAGTCAGGTCTTTGTGGATTTCCAGCGGCTTGGTTGTTACCCATTCTCCGTTTTCATAATAGCGGCCGTTCTGTGTAATCTCACGGATGTTGATTTCCGGATTGAAGTTGGTGGCGAATGCTTTATGATGATTTCCGGCATTACAGTCTACGATGTCCAGATATTGTATTTCGTCAAAATGATGTTTGGCGGCGTATGCCGTATATATGCCACTTACTCCCGGGTCGAAACCGCAACCGAGGATGGCGGTCAGTCCGGCATCTTCGAAGCGTTTCTTATAAGCCCATTGCCAACTGTATTCAAAGTGGGCGACATCTTTCGGCTCATAATTGGCAGTATCCAGATAGTTGACTCCACTTTGCAGACAAGCCTCCATGATGGTGAGGTCTTGGTAGGGGAGGGCTACGTTGCTGACGATTTCGGGTTTGAAACTATTGAAGAGTGCTACCAGTTCGTCCACGCTGTCGGCAACTACCTGGGCGGAATTGATGTTCGGGTTACCGCTTGCCTTGGAAACAGCGTCCCATTAGGACTTGGTGCGGCTGGCTATCATGATTTCTGTAAACACATCAGGATTTTGAGCCACTTTGTGCGCAACAACGGTACCTACACCGCCTGCACCGATAATAAGAACTTTACCCATTTCTTTCTACTATATTATTATATTAAGTTTATAAAAAATATGGAGAGCAAATATAAGGGTTAATTCTTAGATAAACATTAAAATCCTGCTAAATACTTTGGGAAAAATGCTTCAAATATTAAATAAATTACTTGCATTTGGGTTATTTTCTATATATTTGCCCCTCGAATAAATTAACTTAAACAACGAAAATGAAAAAAGTATTTGTTTCCCTATGCATGGCAAGCGTATTGATGGGCTTGTCTTCTTGTGCATCAACTAAAAATGCCGCAACTCTTTCTTCTATCAACGGTGAGTGGAATTTTAATGAAGTGAATGTCCACGCAGTAGTCCCTCCACAAGGCACGAACTTTCCCAATAACTGTTTCGACAC
>ENA-ORKQ01000139-ORKQ01000139.1-human-gut-metagenome-genome-assembly--contig:-NODE-139-length-15088-cov-6.17694_pt1 | contig 15088 bp, 8 predicted proteins | sample MGYA00243060_ERZ508809 | MGnify/ENA primary metagenome ERZ508809 (study PRJEB26277, sample SAMN04329829) | human gut metagenome | biome: human-associated habitat | host: Homo sapiens | place: USA... | reverse complement strand
AAATTCAAGACACCTTTCTACCTGATATATATACTTCGGATCCAGAGTCAGTAAATACATACGCAAAAGGTACATTCCACTATCGTAGGTAGCCGCATCATCATAAGTACAATTTCCATAATAATGAGCATGTTCCTGAGCACAATGAATATATCCTTTCTGTACTTTGGAATACCATTGCTTAAGCGAAGTTTCTCCGGAAAAGTCCAACATATAAGGCCATCCCCCACTTGAATGCTGTCCCCAGATAAGAGCATCTGCCGCTGCTTGTGCCGCTTTCAGGTAATAAGATTCTCCAGTCAATTGATAAGCATTCAAAAATACATTTCCCATAGCAGGTGTACCAGCTTCTATCCATATCATACTTGGTTTAGCTTCCAGTTCCCCCCAACAACGGGAGAAATCAGGACTGTAATTCCATAAATAGCCACCACGGTTGCTGACCTTCTCTACCATGAAACGTGTAGCTTTCATCATAGCCACTTTTATATCAGAGGCCGGAATGTTTTTCTGTGCTCCAGCAGACAACAAAGTAATGAAAAGCATTACCGCCATACATATCATTTTCATACTGTTTTTTTTATAAGATAGGAAGAGAAAAGAAACAAAAAATCATCACTATTCTTCCCCCTTCCTATATAGAAATGTTTATAATTTATTGATTAATAAGCAGGATGTTGTTGACCGGTTAACCCAGGATTAACATCAATAATGGCTGTGGTGCTCAAAGTATAAAGTTCAGCCTGATTCTTGATAAACCCACGATATAACTCGGTAATCCAGGCGGGCAACGTGTTATTGTTTTCTTTATAACCCAATATCTTGGATTGTCCGGCTATACCGGAATTAGTTTCTCCTGCAATATTGGGAGTAATAAACATATTTACCCAATTCCAAGTGCCTCCATACCGGGCAACCAGTTCACTCATTTCCGTTTCTGTGGGCTGATGATCGAAATCTATATAAGTAAGACCTACCAAAGGATCCTTCCAAGATGTAGAAGTTGCTTCTTTATATGCCCGATAAGTCTTCACCTCATTATAAGGAACCTCACGCATAGCCAGTTTCTCGGTATTTGCTTTTGTTTCAGCCAAAGTTTCAGCCAACAAGTTCCACCGGATAAGATCAGTACGCCGCCATCCTTCTGTAGCTAATTCAAAGGCACGTTCCTTCACAATCGCTTTAAAAAAAGTATCATAAGTAGAGGGTGTGGTACCTATACGAGAGGCATCTCCTGCAAAAGCACGCAGACGAACTTGTTCATAAGCTGCCTTAGCTGCTTCCGTGGGCCCATTGTTCAAGTAATTTTCAGCTTCTGCGTACATTAACAATACATCCGAATAACGAAGTATAGGCCAATTGACATCCGTTTTCAAAGTGGCCGTACGGGGACCGGCTTTCCAATTGCAGCGCCATTTTCCCAAATTCAAAGCGCCATAAGGCACAGCAATATCGTTACCAGCCGCATCAATACTGTAATTGCCCACTGTAACATCCCGACGGGTATCATCATCGGCAAAAGAAAGATAAAAGGTAGGATGAATCAGTTGCAAAGGCAATGTTTTACCATAAAGGGCATTGGAAGCATGAATGCAAAGTCCATTTGTATATCCCACACGACCATTGGTTGTATTGCCAAACTCAGCATATTCAAACATTACCTCTTCAGGGTTATAAACGCCACCCTCGTTCAAGGCTCTAAACACATCCTCATATTTAGAAAGCAAACTGTTTTCACCTTTACTAATCACTGCTTTACAAGCTTCATCAGCAATGGTATATAATTTTCTTACACGCGATTCATCCAAAGGACGGCGCATCTGAAGAGTAGATTTATCATAAGTATTCAGATCCCAATGCAAAGCATAACCTGCTGCATAAAGAGCTGTACGGGCCAATAATCCATAAGCAGCATTCTTGGAAATCCGCTCAGGAGTAGAGAAAAATCCTTCACTATACCAAGGAAGTACTTCGACAGCTTCTTGCAAATCGGCAATAATGCCATCATAAATCTCATCCCGATCAACACGGGAAGAAGAAAAAGTCGTCATATCCAATACAGGAACAGTAGAATAAGGTACATCCCCAAAATAACGAATCAAATTCAGAAAACAAGTAGCCCGAACAGCCAGACATTCAGCTATATAAATGTGACACTTTCTCTCGTCCTCTCCCGAAAGGCTCATTGCACGTAATCCTTTCAAGCATGAATTACAACGCTCAATGCTGGAATAAGAGGTAGTATAAATGCCTGTGGGACAACTTTGATCATTGAGCACATAATTGGCCGCATAATTATTAGCATTCGAATTACTCTCAGTAGACCACATTTCATCTGTTCCATTCTGAGCCTTATACCAAGCATCCTGCATCCAGACACCTGTGTAACAAGCAAGAACAGCCATCTCAGCTTTATCAATGGAAGAGAAAACACTATCACTGTCTGTCTTCGCTTTAGAAGGAAGCATCCAGACACCTGTGTAACAAGCAAGAACAGCCATCTCAGATTTATCAATGGAAGAGAAAACACTATCACTGTCTGTCTTCGATTTAGAAGGAAGATCCAGAAAGTCAGAACAAGAACTGAAATTGATCGCCAAAAAGGCAACAGCTATATAATATACTATTTTCTTCATAATACAACTCTCCTATTATTATAATGAAAGATTAATGCCAAATACAAATCCTTTGGAACGTGGATAAGAAGAATCATCAATACCCGGAGTTAAAATAGAACTTTCCTTAGAAACTTCGGGATCATAACCTGAATAATTCGTAATAGTGAATGGATTATTCAATGTACAATATAGACGCAAATTACTGATAAAAGCTTTACTTAACCACTTTTTCGGGAAAGTATAACCTAAAGTAATAGTGCTTATGCGAAGATAAGAACCATCTTCCACAAAACGATCAAGCGGAGTAGTAATAGCTGCGCGGTTGTCATTATGAATACTCCACAGAATGTTCGGATCATGCTGATTAGGATTAAGCTCAGCTATACGGTTGAGGTCCATAGCTTCTTTTCCAGTACGGGGATCCAGCAGAGTGAAACGATTGGCTGCATCCGCAAGCATATTTTGGTACGGTTGGTATGGACCGACAAAACGCTGGGTAGACATATTAAAAATATCATTACCATAAGAGAATACCATAAATACAGAAAGATCAAAGCCCTTATAAGAAAAAGTATTTTTAAAACCTCCGGTAAAATCCGGATTAGCTATCCCGATGACCATAAGAGAATACCATAAATACAGAAAGATCAAAGCCCTTATAAGAAAAAGAATTTTTATAACCTCCGGTAAAATCCGGATTAGCTTTCCCGATGACTGTCATATCATCAGAATTATAAACAGGTGTCCCCTTGTCATCCGTCTGCCCCGTAGTATTTACATACTTGATATCACCCGGTTTATATTGAGTTTTTACAGATCCTTTCTGATAAATAACACCATCTTTCAAAACATATTTATCACCATTCTGCACAAAATCGTCGGTAGTATAAACTCCATTGGTCTTATACCCATACATCTCACCTAAAGAATGACCTACGATGGCACGGTATAGAACAGAAGAATTGGTACCACCACTGACGCTAGTCTGATAATATTCATTCTCACCGTCTATTCTCAAGACCTTGGAACGATTGAAGGAGATATTGAAATCGGTAGTCCAAGTAAAATGTTTGTTGCGGATGTTCGTACTGCTTATAGCTATCTCAAGACCGCGATTACGGATAGAACCGATATTCTGATATTGGTGCGTATAACCGGTTGATGTCGGGATAGCCACTTTCATAAGCAAATCATCGCTCTTATTGTTATACCAGTCCAATGTCAGGTTAACTCTGTTTCCCCACAAACCCAAGTCCAGTCCGATATTCGTAGAAACGGTTTTCTCCCATTTTAAGTTATTATTACCTACTGTGCTGCCAGGTGCCAAAGCCGCCGTTTCCTGATTGCCCACAGGATATACCGTAGCATTATAGGCAGTAGCATACATATAATTATCAATATTACAATTACCGGTAGTTCCATAACCTACTCTCAATTTGAAATTATTGACAACATTTCCGATAGCATTATCTTTCCAGAATCCTTCTTCAGAAACGCGCCAAGCTGCCGCTGCTGAAGGAAAATAGCCCCAACGATTACCCTCGGCAAATTTAGAAGAACCGTCTGCACGTAAGGTTGCTGTAAAAAGATAGCGGTCATTAAAAGTATAATTGAGACGACCGAAAAAAGACAACAAAGCATTTTCTTCTAAAGAAGACTTCCATGTATCGGGAGTGGCCATACTAATATCATTAAGACCGAAATTAGTATCGGGAAATGCCTTATAGGCAGTTTCTGTACCAGATGTATTTGTATAATATAATTCGTGTCCTAACAAAACGCCCAAATCATGCTTCTCAAACGTATGTTTCCAATTCAATGTATTAGTCCATTGATAAGCATATCGTTCCTTATTATCAATACTGCCATAAGGTCCGCCTTTGAGTTGAGCATTGGCCGTACGACCATCATCGAAATTAGTTGTTTTGATTTGGGCCCAATTATAACTACCAGCTGTACGGAATGTAAAATCCTTCAAGAAATCAATGTCCACACCGGCATTAACACTAAAAATACGACTAAGTTTTCTATTTATTATAGCATCGTTGGTTATCAATGGGTTATACACATCATATTCGTTACTGAAAGTACGGAATTCGGTATTTAACTCTTCATTAATAAGCTGATCATCAGTAAACAGGATTCCGCCAGTTTCAGGACGCAAAATAGCTTGTTTTAATCCGGAATAAGAACCTCCACCTAATGTTTTGGCGTAATTAAAAGAAGAATTCATATCAAAACGTACATTTTTCCATAGCTGGGAATTTACTTTAGTACGAATCGTATTACGGTAATATCCGTGATTTTTTACGATACCGTCTTGCGACATATTATTATACGAAACCGGATTGCTTCATTTATATGTAGCTTACCAATTCTTGAGTTTTTTCCGTTCCGGTAGAAAGAGATAGATTATGGCTGTGAGTAAGAGCACTTCCACCAAAAATCTTATCTTGCCAGTCTATTCCGGAACGTCCGCCATAAGTTTGCTCTATATCAGACCATGCTCCCGTATAAAATCCATCATCCGTATAATCCCCTCCAAACATACGTGCATACTGGTTCATTTCTCCGGCAAGAGTCCACCATTCATACTGATATTTGGCATACTGTTCAAGATTGAGCAAATCCAGTTTCTTGCCCAACCAATCCACAGATACATAGCCGTTGTAATTCACAGTTGTCTTGCCACTACTTCCACTTTTGGTCGTAATAAGAACCACACCATTTGATCCACGCGCTCCATAAATAGCTGTTGTCGAAGCATCTTTTAAAATATCAATAGTCTTAATGTCATTTACATCAATATTCTTCAAACCATCTTCCGACTGGAAGCCATCAATAATATAGATAGGTGTAGTAGACTGAGTAATGGAAGTACCTCCACGAACGGTAATATTCACTTCAGCCCCAGGAGCTCCGTTCTGTGAAACAATATTCACTCCGGCAGCTTTTCCTGCTAGCGCTTGAGCCGCATTAGTAACAGGAACTTCCGCTAAATCTGCACCGGTAACTGAAACAGAAGAACTGGTCAAATCACGTTTTTTCACTACTCCATATCCTATAACAACCACTTCTTCAAGGGTTTTAGCATCCTCTTTCATCACAATTTTGAAAGAAGATATTCCATTTACACTTATTGTTTCAGTTACATACCCCACATAACTGACAATCAAAGAAGCATTACTTGAGACATCATTCAATATAAAATTTCCATCAAAATCCGTAATAGTTCCATTAGTAGAACCTTTGACCATCACCGTAGCACCTATTACAGGCTCTCCTTTATCATCAACCACCACGCCCTTTACGCTACGACCTACCTGTTGTACGATGGCTACCTCTTTCGTTGCGGAAGAAATGGCAGACTTTTCAGAAAGAATAATATTCTTATCCAAGACTTTATAGGTCGTATTTGTTCCGGAGAAAAGCTTCTTTAAGACTGAAAAAACATTCTCATTTTTGACATTCAAGGTTACTTTACGTTTCAAATCGACCTGCTTATTATTATAGAAAAAGGTGAAATCCGTCTGTTTTTCAATTTCGGTCAGGACTTCAGAGACCGTCCGAGTCTGAGAACTGATGTTCAACATGGTTCTCTGTGCATAATTATTGCTAGCATATAACAAGCTGGCAAAACTGAAAAGAACAAAAAGAGTTATTTTCAGAGACAAAGGCAGTTTACATACTGGTTTCTTCATTTTCGTAAATAGATTTAATTTTAACTTCATAATTTGATTACAGATAAAAAGTAGTGTGTTTTTTCTGTAGATTGTTTTACGTAGGATGTTTCAACATAGCTTGTTATTTTTAAAAGATTAATAAACTTCTATTTTCTGTTTTTCTTGATGAATATTATTACTTTCTGCATACTTAAATTTTATATTTGAAGATACGCTGATATATTCCAGAATTCGTCCCAAGCGTTGTTTCTCAAGTACACCGGTAAAAGAGGCTTCAAAACATTTGGGATTCTTTACTACGAAATCCACATCAAAACGTTTAGATAGCATTTTAAGAACTTCCTTAAATGGAGTATCACGAAAAATAAGTTTTCCGTCTTTCCAAGAAGTGATAACCTCTACATCTGCCTGATCAATTTTTATTTGTTGCTGTGCAGCAGTATAAACAATTTCCTGTCCCGGCTGAATTTCCTGTTCCGTCCAATTACTTTTCTTATTTTCATACGCCATGGCAATGCTTCCTTCCACCAAAGTTGCAGTTATTGTTTTATCATCAGCATAGGCTTCCACATTAAATTGGGTACCATAAACTTTTACAACAGCTTTCTGCGGCGTTCGGACCATAAAAGGCTGACGGGAATTCTTTGTTACCTCAAAGTAGGCTTCGCCATTCAATTGGACATTACGACTTTTTTCGTCAAAGTGAGAAGGGTAAACAATAGTTGAATTGGAATTAAGAATTACATGAGTTCCATCCGGCAAAATAGTAGAAGTTATCATTCCCGGATTAGTACGAATCTCTATAAAATTCACTTTATTCTGCTCATTACCATTCATCCATAAATACAAAGTAGACAGTAGCAAAGGTATGGCAAGAATAGCAGCGGCACGCTGTGCCCATCGCCCCCATTGTAGCAGTCGTTCCCTTCTTATCCTGCCTCTGACTTCCTTCAAAGCAGCCCGTGCATCAGTCCGTTTTAAGGTATCCATTGTTTTTGTGGCAAAAGAAAGATAATAAATCTGCTTGGCCAGCTTTTTATTTGCTTCGGAAGAGATAATCCATTTTTCAATCTCTTCTTTCTCACTTAGAGTCACTTCTCCTTCAAAATAACGGAGTAAAAGCGCTTCATCTATTTGGGTATCTGAATTTATCATAATGTCCTTTTATAATAAGTCTAACCAAGATCCAAAGTTCCTAAACCAAAAACTGTTTTTTTTGAATTATTTTTCGATTAAGCGTTTTCATATTTAAATTTATGTATTTTTGCAGTAACATTTTCTTCTATAATCTATGGAAACCACAAATGATAATTTGATAGACAAGCAACTGTATATATCCATGCAACAGGGCAATAAGAAAGCGTTTGATACTTTATTCATCAAATATTATGCTATGCTTTGTGCTTTTGCCCGCAGTTTTGTTTCATTAGAAGATGCAGAAGAAGTGGTTCAAGATACCATGTTACAGATATGGGAGAATAGAAAAACAAATCATATAGATTCTTCTGTTCATCATTATTTGTTCAAAGCAGTAAAAAACAAATGTTATACCTTAATGACCAGAAATTCTCTTCGATTCCAAATAGAAAATATACTCACTCCAGACATACAGGAACTATTCGAAGATCCTGATTTTTATATTATAGATGAATTAACACAAAAAATAGAAAAAGCAATTCTTAATCTTCCAGAATCCTATCGGATAGCTTTTGAAATGCACCGTTTCCAAAATAAGACCTATCAGGAAATTGCAGAAGAATTAAACATATCTTCCAAAACAGTAGATTACAGAATTCAACAGGCACTAAAACAATTACGGAAAGAATTAAAAGACTACTTACCCTTACTTCTATTCTTTTTTGCCCCTAGATAGGAACCCGTACATCCTATTATATCCTTGTACCCTATCACTTCATAACTGATATGATGATAAGAAGTGTTTCTGCCGGGAATATATGCCTCTCCAAAAGTTGTGTCAATGTTCCCAACGCTTCACCCCGAAACAGGATGGTAAGTTCTTATCTTTCTGATTATGTTCTTCATACAAAATGCTCCTTTTTACAAAAATACAAAATAGGTGCGATAAAATATTACCCTATCCGTCTAAAGACATCTATAACCTAAGAATACGGCAATTTTTCTAACTATATAGATTTCAAAGAAACATATTTCTTATTCCTTCAGCAAGTTTACAAAAAAAGTTGGAAGACAATATGCTCTCATGCCCTCATTAACGATGATAATCATCTCATTAACAATGCACTATATTATGAGTGTATCATCTTTATGCTCTCATAAATGCCCTCATGCCCTCACTGTGTTTACTTTCTCACACAGACGTATATTACTTATTATCAGATGATTTATACCGATAGCAAAAGCATATCTTCCGATTATACGATACAAATATAGAGATGTAGTTACGTAAAAATAGGAACAGGCTTACATCAAAGTTCCTTCATGATTGCTCAACTAAACTAGCAAAATTACTTAACCACTATTGTGATTAACTTTAATCACCTATATGATTAGACTTAGTCACTATCGTGATTAGACTTAACCACCTATGTGATTAAGTAAATACAAACGGTTGAATATTGATAAACGTCTGTATGTAAACGATATATTGCAAGGATAATGCAGAAAGAAGATATGCGGAAAGCAGCAAATGAAAAGAGTCTTTATTATGCACCATTAGCCCCAAAAAGGACCAAAAGCGTATTGCAGAAATAAGTTACCGATACAACTATAAATAATTTATCTTTCTGACAAACAATAAGATATAACTAAGAACACATGAATATGATGTGAGAGCATGATGGCATATTATGAGAGCATAAAGATGATGCACTCATATATAGTGCATTGTTAATGAGACAATTACCATCATTATGAGGGCATGAGAGCATAATGTGCTCCAACTTTCCATTGCTTTTTTACCATGTTCCAATAAATTTCTTCAAGTGAACCCATTTTTGTCTGTTACTGATTTTACACGAATTCCACAAAAAGAATAAAACACCTTGTGGAATCCATGTAATCCATACCTAACGATAATCTTCACATCATTTATTCACCATCCACCGGAATCACTTCCTGCATATAAATGGCATCCAGACTCCAAAGGGCGGCATCATTGGTACTGATACTTGTACATTCATCCAAAGGAGCGGGAACTTCCGGCGGAAGAATAGTTTCTATATGGAAAGGTGGAGCCGGAGTATGTTCCAAGCGGGAAAACAAATCTGTCCAAGCCTCTTCCGCCATTTTTGCATTACGGGTATGATAGGCTGCATATCCCAACAAACGGGATATACGGAAACGATTCTTCCTTAACTCCCATGCTTTCTGCTTATAACGGGCGGCAAGATCAAGCCATGCCTCATTCCATTCGGGATAATCAACCATACGGATCATTTCATTCATGACTTCAAAACCTCCCATGATAGTCATCAAATGATTTGTACTTTCTAACTTGGGATCACATTCGCTGGTAATAATCCCTGTAGCCGGATCATAACCTAAAGCCAACGGACCTGTAAAGATACGGTTGGGCAGTGCCACAATACTTTTCATCCCGGCTATAATTTTGTCACGATAAGCCGTATTGCCGGTACGCTCCCATTCAGTCATCCAGTTTCCGGCGTATGCCAACCAGTCGGGACCGATACGGAGACGTGCAGGTGCCGTACAAGGATACTGACTGCGAGGTTGTGCCAGACGCATGGGGTCCAGCGTGTACAATTTCTGATCGGCATCTTTTACCTCGGTCATTAAATCACCGCATCGGTCGTCCGTAGTAAGATAATAGTAGAAACGATTCCAGGCAGCCTGACTGATCCGTGCTTCTTTAGCTCCACATCCCCAATGACTGACATTGTGCCGGCTACCCAATCCTGCATTCGATGACGGTTCATGGCTTCCGCCATGCGCCAGATTTCAGCACGTCCGGTACGCAGTATATTATACCATAGCCACATATTAGAAGCCAGTTCCGTGTTATCCCATGCAAAACCTCCGATGTCATAACGCCAGGTATGGCGGACAGGATCGTATGCATGCATCACATCCCCATAATTCCAAAAGCCATACCATTTGTTTTGTTCTATCGCTTTTTGATAGAAGCTGATATAAGCATCCAGCCTGTCTTCCACCCGGGCACGGAAAGGAGTACTACGATCGGGAAGGCTCCAAACACCAAATGCCTGCTTGGCATGCAAATAGTCAGGTACAGGCATCAGCACTCCCGGTCCGGCAAATTGTTTAGCAGGTACAGGCATCAGCACTCCCGGTCCGGCAAATTGTTTAGCTTGTTCTGCAAAAGCTTTCTTCCCGCTATAACCACCCTGAGGTATCAAGGTAAAAGTCGTTGTACGGGCAATCCCGTAAGGGGTACTCATTCCTTCTTGTACATCTTCGTAACTGGCATTCAAGTCATGAGCAACATTATCATAATGGCGCAAGTCCATCGGCTCAGCATCCGGACTCCATATCCATGCGGTAAGAGCAGCCACCGGAGTTTTTGCATCCGAGATTTCAATAGAAGACGGATAAGACTGCCAGAAATCATGCAACTCAAGCCCCATACCTCCGGTTATATCTCCGGCAAAAGCATAACCCTCACTACGTGTACCGGAAAAAGTACCTATCCAAGGATTATTGTCATTGGCACGTTTACGGATTGAAAATGCATCTGCTGTCAGTTGGGACAGACGATAGCTGTCCCAAGAAGCCCAATGATCAAGCAAAGCACGGTTCTTTTCGTCAAAAGCTTCATAAGAAGGAATGCGTTTTCCTTCCATCTGCTGTTGCTGTAACGAAGATTATCCATTTCCGGATTTCTCCAAAAGCTTCATAAGAATGAATGCGTATTCCTTCCATCTGCTGTAGCTGTAACGAAGATTCTCCATTTCCGGTTTTATCCAATGTAAGTATGCGTCGTCCCACCAAAGGCTGAACGGGCTCGCTCCAGACTCCACCATCGGCACAAGAGAAAGCTACATGGCGATTGTATAAAGCCTCACGCATAGGAACATCAAAACGAACTCCCAAGGCGCGAATGAAATCTTTGTTCTGATCTCCGTCATATACAAAGCTATGCACCATTTTCACTTGCTCACTGCCACCATAAAAATAAAGCCGTACCACAAAGGGCAACCACTCACGACCATTCGGACTTTTGTGTACCCCTTCCAATTTAACAAGCGCACGCACAGAACCGGCACGCTCTACAGTCACAGATTTCAGTTCTCCTATATAATTAGTGAAAGAAACTTGAGAAGTACTTTCAAGTACCGGTTCGCTTTGCGTATGGCATATAAGCCTAGCCTTTTCTCCTACTTTCACACCTTTATATAACAGACTATCTATCAAAAATTCGCCTTGACGAGGTATATATGCTGAAATGACTCCGGTAGAGATATGAATACCCTGTGATGTTTCTGCCACAGAAACGGACTTTTTTTTATCTGTATCCGGCAGTTTGGATTTCGCCTTAGATTTCTTTACCGCCTTTTCCAGAGTCAATTTTTCTGTTCCGGCAGGAATAACTCCTGCTATTCCTCCCCACTTTACAGAACCATCCGGCCAATAAGCCAAAGTCCAAGTATCAATAGGAATATCCTCACCACTTTCTGCAGATAGCCGTAGCTTGTTTTCCGGAAAAACTTCCCCTTTATCAAAAGGCACTCCGAAACTTACGGCCTTATCCTGCCGGGGAGTTTCACCAATCCATTGCAAAGGAACAGTAGCCACTTCTTGCGATGAGCATTCATAACTGAAATTTGTAATACGAGTACGCGACAAAGTGGTACGAAAACCAAACCAGCCTTCCCGTAACGGTTCAGCATCCCTGAAGTCCACCAAACGCTCACCGTCTATGTAATAACTAACCCTATTGTTCTCGTTGGTAATCTTGATATGATACCAATGATTCGGCTTCAGCAAATGTCCGGCATCCGTATATTCCTTTAGAATAGCAGGACGGGCTTTAGGATTTGTAATACCCGACTCATCCCCATCATAACGACGGAAACGTGTAGTAGAGTTATGATTACCACCATATCCCAAATAGTAAAGCTGTAAAGAATAACAATTCAGGAATATACCGCTACGCCATTTTTCTCGCTTCCATAAATTATCGGGATATTGAGGGTCTGATGCCATCCAGAAGCAGTTCAAATCACTCAGACGATCTCCATCCGACTCCACCACCACACATGCATCATATTCAATGGTCACTTTTCCACTCATTTTCTCTTTTCTCCAAAGAGTCAATCCCTTGGGAGATACTATCTCAGCGGTATCTCCCTGAAACGTCACTTTATAATCAGGCGATTCCGATTCAACCTTCCAGTATTTAGTAAACTGGCGGGAGTTCAAACCGGATACTCTATTATCCTGTGCCTTTGACGTAAAGACAACTAATAAAAATAAAAACAGAAACAGATTTTTCATACGATGTTGCTTTGTTTTCATTTACTTTAAAAAATCTTTTAACGGACAGTCCGTAGCTTTCAGCCCGTCAGCAATACTCCGGGCATTCATACGGGCACCTTTTAAAGAGGTATGGGTATGGTCATGATTGAAATACGTTCCTACTACACGCAAACCTTGATTGTATCCCATATCTTGGAGCTTGTCTCCTGATATTTTATTCAAATCTATAAAATAAGCCCCGGCCGCTTCTGCCGCTTCACGCGTCCATTTACCAAAAGAATTTGTATTGCGCTCTATCTCACCATTATCAAACTTATTGCGGGGTGTATGACTCAGGACAATAGGAACAGCTCCCTTTTCTTTTACATCCATAATAAACTTACGCAAATACCAGCCGAAAGAATAAACCACTTGATAGCTGCCGGTTTTCTCCATTTTGAAGACCTTGCTTTCATTTCCTGAACCGGGTAATTCCGCACGCGCTTTCCCTGTGTTTATGTCACCTGCATCATTATGTCCGAATTGTATCAAAACAAAATCTCCCGGCTGAAGTGCATGATAGATTTTATCCCAACGCCCTTCATCTAAATAAGTACGCGCACTGCGGCCCGCTTTCGCATGATTCTCTACAGAAATTCTTTCTGTGTCAAACAGTTCGTGAATAACACTTCCCCATCCCCACATGCCATTTTCATCTTTATCAGTATTCTTCACTGTACTGTCTCCCACCGTAAACAATACAGGATTCCCCTTTTTACGGGTAGCCCCCGTAACCGTATCTTTTTCTACCGGTTTCAAATAACGCGCCAGTTCCAACCCCTTATAATTACGGATTCCTTCGGCTGCAGATTCTGCATTGACACGCGCGCCAAAAGCACTTGTGTGAATACGGTCCAGATAGAACATATACTTTACTTTTTCTTTGCCGAATTTCTCAAATTTGCGTGCCGAGATATCATTCAGATCAATAAAAGGAATTCTCGCTTTTTTAGCTACCTGCTTCGCCCATAATCCAAATGTCTGATTCACCCGGGTAATAATAGTGCTGTCTGCATCTTCCCAAGCGTTACGAGGAGTCAGAGACATCAAAACAGGATAAGCACCTTTTTTCTTCACATCATGAATAAAACGACGCATATATTCCCCATACGTATATACGGTTTCTTTTGCTCCTGTCTCTTTAATAGTCACATTCAGACTGTCTTTGCCAATTCCCGGAATAGAGGCACGGGCACGGCCACTATCGTACGGACCATTGTCATTATGCCCCAATTCTATGATAACCCAGTCACCTTTACGAACTCCTTTCAAGACATCAGGCCATAACCGGTTATAAAAAGTACGGCTACTGGTTCCTCCCAATGCGTGATTTTCAACAGTTATCTTATTTTCATCAAAATACTCGTGTTCAAAATATCCCCATCCCCATTGACCGTTATTTCCATTGCCCAAAGTACCGGTACGCATCGTTGAATTTCCAACAAGGAACAACACCGGATTATCCCCTTTCCGGCTAGAACCTGAAACAGGACGGGCAGAACGCGCCACATTTAAACTATCAAGCGTATTATCAACGACTTGGTTCACATCCTTCATCGGAGCAGCTATTTTATTTTGAGCATGTGCTCCCAATCCTACTCCGGCAGCTAACAAAAAGCATAAACAAAGTTTATTTCCTTTCATGACATTTATAGTGTTTTTCTTTTATTGCATTTCAAATCTTTCACAAAAATAAGATGAACGAACAAACCGGAGAATAGAAATTCATTCATTTTCCTGTTTATTCGTTCAACCAATAGTACATATATCCTAATCAGAGTAGCGACAAGGCTAGAAACTAGAGTGCGGCGGTTGGTTATACGCTACATTCTGCCAAGCTATCGCCAACCTGTACTGACGGTCATTCATCCATGTGGCACGTCTGTCCACAGCCGGTATGGTAGTAGAATAAATACGTAATTCTGTCTGGTCTTCGGAGGCCCAAATAACCTCTTCCCGCCAATCTCCTAAAATATCACCCGACAAACACGGATTACCTTTTGTTCCATTATTGGAAACAACTCTCTCGGCTTTCAATAATAAATCTGTACTTTCCGTATTCCAATTCCATTTACTGATGGAAACATGATCCAGTAGTTCCGCTAAGGGATCGGCATCCCAATAAATGGTAAAATTGCAGGAGTCAGGCTTTCTATTACTGATTATTTCTCCGGTATCCCCTCTTCTCAAACCTCCTATGTTGCACCAACACTCTGCTCCATCATAACGCGGATCAATATCGGCAGCTACTCCACGACCGGCATCTTGTCCCAAACCATCCTGCCTGATAATTTCTCCGGACGCTCCATC
>ENA-ORKQ01000137-ORKQ01000137.1-human-gut-metagenome-genome-assembly--contig:-NODE-137-length-15206-cov-6.1955_pt1 | contig 15206 bp, 11 predicted proteins | sample MGYA00243060_ERZ508809 | MGnify/ENA primary metagenome ERZ508809 (study PRJEB26277, sample SAMN04329829) | human gut metagenome | biome: human-associated habitat | host: Homo sapiens | place: USA... | reverse complement strand
CGGTGCTGCCCGTGGTATGATAGATTTCATCATGATTACTTTTGGTACCGGTGTAGGTAGTTGTATTGTAGTAAATGGTCAGTTGGTGTATGGACATGATGGTTTTGCAGGCGAGCTCGGACATGTTATCGTGCGTCGTGAAAACGGACGCCAATGCGGTTGCGGTCGTAAAGGTTGCTTGGAAACTTATTGCTCAGCTACCGGTGTGGCACGCACAGCTCGTGAATTCTTGGTTGCACGTCCCGAACCTTCTTTGTTAAGAGATATTCCGGCTGAAGAAATTGTGTCGAAAGACGTATTTGACGCTGCCGTAAGAGGAGATAAACTGGCACAGGATATCTTTGAATATACCGGCCGCATTTTGGGTGAGGCTTTGGCTGATTTCATTGCATTCTCCAGCCCCGAAGCAATTATTCTGTTTGGTGGTTTGGCAAAGTCGGGTGATTATATCATGAAACCTATTCAAAAGGCTATTGATGATAATATCCTGAAAATTTATGCCGGAAAGACTAAGCTGTTGATTTCAGAATTGAAAGATGCTGATGCTGCTGTTTTGGGAGCAAGTGCATTAGGTTGGGAAGTAAGAGATATCTGATGGAAAACAAAACACAAGGATATAAAATTCGGGAATATCACGGTCCGGTAAAGCGTTATTGCCAGATGTTGAATTTGAAAGATGACCCGGCATTGATTGCAGAATATCGGAAACGTCACTCTGAAGAAGAGGTGTGGCCGGAGACTTTGGCAGCAATCCGTGAGGTGGGTATTCTGGAAATGGAGATTTATATTCATGGCACTAGTTTGTTTATGATAGTGGAGACTCCGCTTGATTTCGATTGGGATACAGCTATGGCTAAAATGGCCACATTGCCCCGTCAGGAAGAATGGGAAAACTATATGTCTGTTTTTCAACAGGCAGAACCCGGAGCTTCTTCAGCTGAAAAATGGCAGTTGATGGATCGGATGTTCCATCTTTATAAATAATATATATATTTAACGTATACTTTATGGAGAGGAGGCTGTTCTGAATATGAATTCAGGATGGTCTCTTTTGTTTGTGCCTTATTTATGCTTTCTCTGGTCTGACTGAGTTTCTTATTGGATAAATGGGATAGATATAAAAAAAGAATGTTTCCTCATTTCAGGGGAAACATTCTTTTCATTATTATAAATTATAAACTTGTGTTCTCAATGGTAAAGCCATTAGGCATTAGCCTGTTGGCTCATTAATTTGTGAAGTTTGTACTGCAAAGATTGGCATGCAGCTCCCTTTCTCATTGCTTTGTATCTTTTCAACTGATACTGCAACATCTCGATTGTGTCATTTGTTCTTTTCATTTCCATAATTACATCTTTTGTGTTCTCCCGTTTGGAGAACTGGTTAATCCTTAAAACCTTTTTCTTTTCTTTTATTACTCTGCAAAGATAACACCAAATGAGCAAAATATGTTTTGCAACATGCTTTTTATATTGTTGTTTTAACTTTTAATATTGAAAATGGCTTCTGTTTAATATAAATTTAGAAATAAAACTGTAATATTGGCACCTGTTGCCTGACATGAAAATACTTCTTAATAAAAGTGGTGAAATACATTAAAACATGTTAGAAAGCATACTTTTTTTCTTGTTTTATTTGCTTATTTCATAAAAGTCCGTACCTTTGCACTGTGTTTTTCATAGTATTAGATTTAAGGTTAACAAAGATTGGAGCAAGGCGTTGCTCCTTTTTTTATGCCTTGATGTTTCATGCACTGCTAAAGAGATTTAGTTATATGAAATAAAAAAGGAACGCTCCTGATGGAAACGTTCCTTTTTTATGTAGGGATAATAAGTCTTACGCGTTAACTCTTTTTTCTTGAATTCTAGCCTTCTTACCAGTAAGAGCACGTAAATAATACAATTTAGCGCGACGAACTTTACCAACTTTGTTAACAGTAATACTGTCGATAGCCGGAGATTCGATAGGGAAGATACGTTCAACACCTACAGTTCCAGACATTTTACGAACGGTGAAACGTTTTTTGTCACCATGTCCGGCGATTTTGATAACAACACCACGGTACAACTGTACACGTTCCTTGCTACCTTCAACGATACGGTATGCTACTGTAATAGTATCACCAGCTTTGAATGAAGGATGCTGTTTGCCAGTAGCAAATGCTTCTTCAGCAATTTTAATTAAATCCATTTTTTTTGATTTTAAATTGTTTATCGTTACCAACGCAACATATCAAGTAACTCTTCTTTGACAGCGATTGCGCGAAAGCGGTGCAAAATTACTAGATTTTTGTCATACAGCCAAATTAAATTCAACTATTTTTTCATCTGATATCGTTGGTTGCAACTTCTTTTTTAACTACATTTGGGCAATAAACAACTAATAAACATGAAACCAAACCGAATTATGTGTATGATTCCGGCAGGAATAGCAGCCGGGATTTTTATGTTTTCAAGCTGTCACTCAGGGTATTCACTGGCATCAGTTGAGGGAAACAGGATAGAAGTGACAGCAGCTTTGGATGCTAACCCGGATTCCACTGCAATCGCTATTTTGACTCCGTATCAAAAAACGGTTGATAGTATTATGTCACCAGTCATAGGACAAAGCGCTCGTTTTATGGATCGCTTTCGTCCTGAAAGTGAGTTATCCAACTTGGTAGCGGATATTTTACGTTGTTCTGCTTCTGCATATATAGGCCGCATAGCCGACGTGGGGGTGACGAATATGGGCGGACTACGTACGGCTTTGCCCGAGGGGGATATAACTTACGGTAATATTTATGAAATAACTCCCTTTGAAAATACATTGTGCATTGTTACTATGAATGGTTCTTTGCTGCGCGAACTTTTTGAAAATATAGCAGCTGTGCATGGTGAGGGATTAAGTGGTGCTTGCCTTGAAATTTCTGGAGATGGAAAATTATTGGATGCTACAGTAGCCGGAAAAGAAATTGAAGACTCCACAGAGTATATAGTGGCGACCTTGGAGTATTTGGCTGAGGGAAATGACCATATGACTGCTTTTGCTAAAGTAGGCGATGCGGATAAATTGCTGCCTGAAAAGGCCACAGTGCGTCAGTTGTTTCTGAACTATGTGAATGAGCAGACTAAAGCAGGGAAGAAAATAGACTTCAAAGATAGAAGGAAGAATTACCGTTAAAGAATAAACAGAACCGTCATGAAACGAATATATGTATTATTTACTGCTCTGTGTGTATGTTGTGTGCTGGCAGCACAGGATATCAAAGAACTTTTGATACTTCATACTAATGATACCCATAGCCGTGTGGAACCTAGTTCCAGTACTGACCCGATTCCGGAGTTTGCAGGAAAAGCGGGCTTTGTACGTCGTGTTACCTTAATCAAAGAAATGCGGAAACAGAACAAGGATTTGTTATTGTTCGATTGTGGTGACTTTTCACAAGGTTCTCCTTTTTATAATATGTTTGGTGGTGAGGTTGAAGTGAAGCTGATGAATGAAATGGGATATGATGCCGGGACTATTGGAAATCATGAATTTGATTTTGGTTTGGATAATATGGCACGTCTTTTTAAAATGGCGGATTTTCCTATTGTTTGTGCTAATTATGGTGTACAGGGAACTGTTTTGGAGGGTCTTGTCAAACCGTATGTTATTTTGGAACGTAAGGGGGTAAAGGTAGGCGTGTTCGGACTGAGTCCTGCGTTGGAGGGATTAGTACAGGCAAAAAACTGTGAAGGAGTGGTTTTTGAAAATCCAATAGAGGCCGCCCAGCGTGTGGCAGATATATTGAAGAATCGGGAAAAATGTGATTTGGTGGTTTGTTTGTCTCATTTAGGATGGCAAGGAAAACCTTATTCTGATGAAACTTTGATTCCTAATACTCGTAATATTGATATTGTCTTGGGAGGTCATTCGCATTCTTATTTTGATAAGACTTTGTTTTATAAGAATTTGGATGGCAAAGAGATTCCATTGCAACAAATGGGAAAAAATGCTGTTTATGTAGGAGAAATGAAAGTAAGGATGGAAAAGAACTGATAGTTGCTGTTGTATAGGGAAATCTGATATAATTGAGTAAGTTAGATGAGGAGAAACATATTGTTATTTATAAGTTTATGTGTTGTCGGATGTGCGATGATGTATGCACAGCAGATGCCTGGGCTGTTACAAAAGGGGAAGGCGGACACTCAGGATTGTAAGGCGTGGGTGGATGAACAGCTTTCTGAAATGAGTTTGAAGGAAAAGATAGGACAACTGTTTATACACACAGTGGCTCCTCTTCAGACACAACGAAATAAAAACAATATATATGCAGCTATAAAAGAATATAAAGTAGGAGGATTACTTTTTTCGAGTGGCCAGTTGTCTAATCAAGTTTTATTAACTAATTATGCGCAGAGTCTGGCAGAAGTACCTTTGTTCATTACTTTTGATGGTGAATGGGGGCTGGCTATGCGTTTGAAAGGAACTCCTCGTTTTCCAAGAAACAGAGTTTTGGGATGTATACAGGATAATGAACTGCTTTATGAATATGGTAAGGAAGTAGCTCGCCAATGTAAGGAGATAGGTGTGCAGATCAATTTTGCTCCGGTGGCTGATGTGGATGTTAATCCTCGGAATCCGGTTATTAATACCCGTTCTTTTGGTGGTGATCCTCGGAATGTGACGCAACAAGTGGTGGCGAATGCGCGTGGGGTGGAGGATGGAGGGGTAGTGGCTGTCTGTAAACAGTGTCCGGGGCATGGCGATACGGATGTGGATTCTCATAAGGCGTTACCGGTTTTGAATTTTGATCGTGCGCGTTTGGACAGCATTGAACTTTTTCCGTTTAAAGAGGCTGTTAAAGCAGGACTGGGAGGTATGATGGTAGGGCATTTGGAGGTACCTGAATTGGGTAAAAATCCGGCTTCGATTTCTTCACATATTATTTATAATTTACTTTGTCGGGAATTGGGCTTTCAAGGTTTGGTTTTTACAGATGCTTTGGAGATGAAAGGTATTTCGCAAAATGAGAATATATGCGCTCAAGCCTTGATAGCAGGCAATGATTTATTATTGGCTCCCCGTAATTTGAAGAGAGAATTGGATGGTGTTTTAAATGCTGTAAAAAGTGGAAAACTATCAGAAGAATTGATTACGGAAAAATGTCGTAAAGTATTGACTTATAAATATGTTTTAGGGTTGAAGAATAAACCTCACGTCCAACTTTCCGGGCTGGAGAAACGATTGAATCGCCCGGAAACGTAGGAGTTGATTCTCCGCTTGCAGAAAGCTGCTATAACGGTTCCTGCTAATGTAAGTGGAATCTTGCCTTTGGATTCAAAATTGAAGGGTACGGTGGTTCTGAATATTGGGAAAACTCCCGGTGCAGGGCTTGATTTTTATAATCGTTTGCAAAATACACTCTCTCTCACACGCGTTGTTGCTCGTCCGGATTCGATGGAAGCTATTAGAAAACGATTGTTGGGTAGTCATCGTGTAATTGTGGTGGTTACTTCGGATGATTACAAAAAGTATAAAACAATGCTTGATTCGCTTCCGGCTGATTTGCCTGTTGTTTATGTGTTTCTGATGCCATTAAAGTCTATGTTGGATATGGAGGGCTACTGGAAGAAAGCGGCGGCTGTAGTATTGGGGCATAGTGATGAATCTGTTATTCAGGAGTATGTGGCTGATGTCTTGGTAGGAAAGGCGGTGGCAGACGGGCGTTTGTCCGTGGCTGTCGCCGATTTGTTCAAACCGGGTGATGGAGTGACTATAACTCCTAAAGTGCCTCGTATTTATAGACCCGAGGATTATGGTATGGACTCCAAAATACTGGAAAAGATAGACGGGATAGCTATGGAAGGAATCAAAGCGAAAGCTTATCCTGGTTGTCAGATTCTAATTTTAAAAGATGGGAAACCAGTATATGATAAGTCTTTCGGTACTTTCACTTATGAAAGTGACCAAAAGGTGGAAAAGGATGATTTGTATGACTTGGCTTCGTTGACCAAGACCACGGCGACGCTGTTGGCTGTTATGAAACTTTACGATGAAGGTAAATTTGGTTTGACCGATCGCATATCCCAATACATTCCAGCTTTAAAAGGCACGGATAAGGAGCGGGTCACTATAGAGGAGTTGCTTTTACACCAGTCGGGCATTCCCGCTTTTTGGCCTTTTTATAAGGAGGCTATAGACAAAGACAGTTATAAGGGGACTTTTTACAAAGCAAGACCGGACGCTAGTCATCATACGCAAATAGATGTACGGCTGTATGTCACTGATAAGTTCGATTATAGAAAAGAGTTGATGGCAAAATCTTTCTCTGCCGATTATCCTTTACAGGTAGCTGACAGTATGTTTCTTCATCGTTCTTTTCGTGATTTCATTATAGCACAAATAGGACGTATTCCATTAAAAGACAGGAGATATCGTTACAGTTGCCTGAACTTTATGTTATTGAAGGAAATGGTAGAGAATATCAGTAAAATGCCTATGAATCTTTTTTTAGATAAAGAATTCTATAAACCGATGGAGATGAACCGTACGGCTTATTTGCCGCTTCGACAGTTTAAAAAGGAGGAAATTGTTCCTACAGTGAAAGCGGATTATTTGCGTAAAGGAAAAGTGTTGCAAGGTTATGTACACGATGAATCAGCTGCTTTCATGGGAGGGGTGTCAGGAAATGCCGGTTTATTTTCTACGGCTCGTGATGTGGCAAAAGTGTATCAGTTATTGATTGATGGAGGAGTTTATAATGGAAAGCGTTATCTGAGTAGGGAAACTTGTGATTTATTTCTAACCCATACTTCGAAGATCAGTAGGAGAGGATTGGGATTCGACAAACCGGATGTGAATAATAGTGTGAAAAGTCCGTGTACGGAAGAAGCGCCTGAAGAGGTGGTAGGACATACTGGTTTTACCGGAACTTGCGCTTGGGCAGATCCGAAAAATCATTTGGTTTTTGTTTTTCTGAGTAATCGGATTTATCCGCGTCCTTTTGACCATAAACAGTTGATGCGGTTAAATATCCGTCCTCGTATGCAACAGGTTATGTATCAGGCTTTGATGAAATAATCGTATTTAGATTAAATACAAATTAGCGCATTTTTGTAATCTCTATGTGACAACTAATAGAGAAAAGCTGTATATTTGCTCCATCAATTAGTACTAATAATTTAATAATTAACGAAAATGGCTTACGTAATTAGTGACGATTGTATCGCTTGCGGTACTTGTATCGATGAATGCCCGGTAGAAGCAATTTCTGAAGGTGATAAGTATTCTATCAATCCGGATCTGTGTACAGAGTGCGGAACTTGTGCTGATGCTTGTCCTTCTGAAGCTATTCATCTTGGCTAAGCAATACAATTTTGTTCTTTAAAGTTAATAACGATCGTTTCCGTTGATGGAAACGGTCGTTTTTTTGTTTTTCTTAAAGCTTTGTGTTGATTACAAGCTCGTATGTCTACTTTATGAATAAAAAAAACAGGCACCACAGAAAAAAACGGATGCCTGTTCTTTTTAAAGAAAGAATATTTTATTTTAATAGGGCTAATGCTTCTTTGATGCGGCGCATAGCTTCTATAATATTCTCATCGGAAGTTGCATAACTCATACGGATGCATTCGGGGGAACCGAATGAAGTACCACCTACACATGCCACATGACCTACTTCAAGTAGATACATTGCCAAATCGTCAGCGTTATTGATATTGCGGTCACCTGCTGATTTGCCAAAAAAAGAATCACATTTCGGAAATAAATAGAATGCTCCTTGAGGATTGTTTACTTCAAATCCTGGAATTTCTTTTGCTAATTTTACAATAAGGTCACGGCGGCGCTGGAATGCCTGACGCATTTCTTCTACGGGAGTTTGAGTGCCTGTATAGGCAGCTTCGGCAGCTTTCTGAGAAACAGAGCACGGACCTGAGGTATATTGTCCTTGTAGCTTATTTACAGCTTTTACAATCCATTCCGGACCGGCAATGAACCCGATTCTCCATCCTGTCATAGCATATGCTTTTGAAACTCCGTTTACAATAATTACATTGTCATGAATCTCGGGGAATTGGGCAATGCTTTCATGTTTGCCACTGTATGTGATATGTTCGTAAATCTCATCGGCTATAACATATACTTGCGGGTGCTTTGCCAAAACAGCGGCCAAGCCAGCCAACTCTTCCTTGGTATAAACAGAACCGGTGGGATTTGACGGTGAGCAAAGAATCAATGCTTTGGTCATGGGAGTAATCGCTACTTCTAGTTGTGCAGGGGTAATCTTGAGATCCTGATCAATACCGGCAGTAATAATAACAGGAGTACCGTCAGCTAATTTTACCATTTCAGGATAGCTTACCCAATAGGGAGCCGGGACTATTACTTCGTCACCGTTGTTAACTAGAGCCATAATCGTATTACAAACAGATTGTTTGGCACCGTTTGCACAGGAGATTTGTGCAGCTGTATAGTTTAATCCGTTTTCATTCTTCAGTTTGGCTACGATTGCATTGCGAAGTGCAGGATATCCTGGAACTGGAGAATATCTGGAAAAGTTATCATCTACTGCTTTTTTTGCTGCTTCTTTGATGTGGTCCGGGGTATTGAAGTCCGGTTCACCCACGCTTAAATTAATGACATCAACTCCTTGGGCTTTTAACTCATTACTTTTTTGGGACATGGCCAATGTTGCTGAAGGAGACAAACGATTCAAACGATCTGATAATTGATTCATTGCTATTATTTTTAATGTGTTTAAGTTTACTTGCTGCAAAATAAAGGATAATATCTCAATTATGAAAGTAAAACAGACGAAATCGCATGAAAAATGATGTGATTTCGTCTGAGTTATAGCTTTTTTATTTGTTAAAGTGCAATGTATGTCCCATTCTGTCTTTTTTGGTTTTTAAATAACGCTCGTTATATTTGTTAGGCGTGATTTCAATAGGAACGTTTTCAACTATGGACAAACCGTATGATTCCAATCCTACACGTTTGACAGGGTTATTTGTCAGCAAACGCATTTGGGTGACGCCTATACTGCGTAGTATCTGTGCTCCGACTCCATAATCACGTTCATCTGCCTGATGTCCTAAAAGGATATTAGCTTCTACAGTATCCACACCATTTTCTTGTAATTTGTAGGCTTTCATTTTTTCCATTAGTCCTATGCCTCTTCCTTCTTGGTTTAAATAAACAACAGCGCCTTTTCCTTCTTTTTCGAGGATTTGCATTGCTTTGAGCAGTGGTTCTCCACAGTCACAACGCATGGATCCGAAAATATCACCGGTGGCGCAAGAAGAATGCACGCGTACCAAAACGGGTTCTCCTTCTTTTATGTCACCTTTTATAATAGCGATATGTTCTAAACCATTACTTTTCTGGCGGAAAGGTATCAGACGGAAATGGCCGTATTCAGTCGGCATGTCCACTTCCACCCCTTTTTCTACTAATGACTCTTGCTTTAGACGATAGGCGATCAAGTCACGGATTGAAATTAGTTTCAGCCCCCATTCATCGGCCATTTTTCTTAGTTCGGGCAGACGAGCCATGGTTCCATCCTCACTCATGATTTCCATTAATGCGGCAGCAGGGTAGAGTCCTGCTAGCCGTGCCATGTCTATACAGGCTTCTGTATGACCGGCACGTCTCAGTACGCCTTTGTCTTGTGCATATAATGGATTGACATGCCCCGGACGTCCGAATGTTTCGGGAGTGGAGGTGGGGTCGGCAAGCGCACGGATAGTGGCGGCCCGGTCGTAGATAGAAACTCCGGTACTGCAACCTTCCAGCTTATCCACAGTTACAGTGAAAGGAGTACCTAGAACTGACGTGTTTGTATCTACTTGATGAGGTAATTCCAATTCCTTGCAACGAGAAATAGTGATAGGTACACAAAGTACGCCACGCGCATGTTTCAGCATGAAATTGACTTGTTCGGGAGTAATTTTTTCCGCAGCAACAATTAAATCGCCTTCATTTTCACGGTCTTCGTCGTCCACTACAATGACAAACTTACCTTCACGGAAGTCAGCTATCGCTTCTTCGATGGTATTTAGTTTTAATTCTTCCATAGTCAAATTATAAATGATTTATTGTTTATTCTTTCTTTAATTTCACGGTTGGTCTTGATTATGTTTTTTAAATCTTTATCCAGCCGGATACTGAACCGCCAAATGCGGAAATAGAAGAACAGGCCTATTGGTACAATGATTCCTGCGAGTAAATTCAGCCATTGGTTGTCAAACGGACTTTTGTGAGCTTTGGTGGACAAAATGGGATATCTATTTAAGTATTCCAGTAATACTCCATCTTTGCTGTTGGATAATTCTTCTATGAGTAGTTCCATTTTGGCGCTGATATCGGCTATGATGTCATCATGTCCTTTGTTGGTGAAGATGCGGATATAATTAGGTGCGTCGGCCAGTCTATGCTTGATGGCATACTCGTTACAGATGTTGCATAGTTTCTCCAGTTCTGTTTGTATGCGTGGATAGTCCGGATCTTCTATAATAACTTCTTTTTTGAATACATGGCGCGAGGGGCGCAGACCTAACAGCATACGGAAGAAATTGATATATACTTCGGCATTGAATACCACTGAGTCATTATTCGACTTATAAGTAAAGAAGGCTCCGATAGGTGCCAATACAATGGTACTCATCCAAACACCTAATACCATATTCATTTCACCGCTTTTTGCTACTCGGGTAGCCCCGGAATCAATGATATAATAGATTACGAAAATCAAGACGGATACCACTACGGGCATTCCTAAACCTCCTTTGCGGATGATGGCTCCCAAAGGCGCACCGATGAAAAAGAAAATCAAACAACTTATAGAGAGGGTGATTTTTTTGTGCCAGTCGGCTTCGTGTTTTCGGATATTGTTGTCCGCATCTGTAGTTTGATAACTTTTCATGTTCCATTCACTGGCCAGTGACTCGGTGCGATCCGCCGCACTACCCAGTGTCTTATCTTTTTCAGCTAAAGTATAGGAATTGAATAGACTGTCTACATTGATTTTGCTGTTTGTTTCAACTATTTTTGCGGAGTCTGTTTTCGATAATATGATATTGCGATAAGTCGAGGCTTTTATTTCATTGTACATGCTTCTTCCCAAACTGTCGGCGCGGTGGCTCAGCGAGTCGATGGACTGGCTGATTTCAATCATATTCTTGCTGTCCGAACGGTCACTTAAAAAACTCCCATCTACCATGTTGAATCCGCCGTCAAATTCAATAATGGTATGTTTCTCTCTGAAGGTTTCACGTCGATAGGGGACATTATTGGATGAAATGGTCTGCGATTTCAGATTTTCGAACTGTTCTCCGTTATACAGATGTAGGTAAAGATGTTGTTTGTCTGCTGTCATCTCCATTTTTCCTTCGGAAGCCCATATAATGTGAGCGTTTTCAAACCCATCTGAAAAGTTGTAGATCAGTACATCTTTTAGCATTCCTGTTTCACGGTCTTTCTGTTTTACATATATATTATACCCCTCAATTTCGTCGTAAAATACACCTTCCGGAATATCCAGTTCTGGTGAAGTTTGCTTCATGGATACAAGTAAAGTAAGCAATTTGATCTGCGCTTTGGGGGCTATGACATTTTGAAAATAAAACGAGGTACAACACAGGAAAGTACAAAAAATAATCAGTGGACGTATGATCCTCAATAAGGGAATACCCGCTGCTTTCATAGACAGCAATTCATATCTTTCACCAAAGTTACCAAATGTCATTAAGGCGGCTAATAAAATTGCCAAAGGTAGGGACAAAGGTATTAAGGTCAGAGCAGAATAAAAGAAAAACTGTGCTAAAACACTCATCTCCAATCCTTTTCCGACCAACTCGTCTACATATCTCCATAAAAATTGCATCATGAAGATGAAGAGACAGATGAAAAAAGTACCTATAAAGAGCATCAAAAAGCTCTTTAGGATAAATATATCTAATTTTTTTATGCGTAGCATTATTTCATTTTGTGCAACTATCAAGGCACAAAATTAGCATAAAAAACGGAGAGCAAAGACAAGTTTTGCATATTTTTATAGAATTACAGTCCGCTTACCCTTTTTAGCTTTTCTATTTCGGAATCCCAAAGTTCTTTCATATCTTCTACTTCATCGGGTTCTGCCCAATCAATCACTTCCAGCATATAGTCAGAGGTCAGTTCGTTATAGACCATTTTCAATTCAAAATAGGCTTTAGGATCTTCATCATCCAGCCATCGAAAGCGTATAAAACTGTTAACCCGGAAGTTTGTTACTTCAGCTTGCCGTGTTTCTGTTTTTCCCCAATAAAAGGTGAATACTTTGTCTTTGAATGTCACCTTGTCTGCAAACCATGTTTCCAGGCCGGATGGGGTACTAATAATAGACCATACAATATTACCGGATCCGGCTTTCAACATGTACTCCAAACGAATTTTTTCTTTTCCCATAGGTTAGCTTTTTAAAGTTTCGGTGGCAAATTAAGCCAAATTTTCTTATTTGCCATAATAAATGCTATGTTTTTTGAAATATTTATTAGCCACATACTAAGCTGTTTTTCTCTTTAAAAACGAATTTTACAAGAAAAAGTTCTCTGAAATGTTGCAATATTCAAAATAACCTTCTATCTTTGCACCCGCAATTGAGAAACGATGGCGGGATAGCTCAGCTGGTTAGAGCGCATGATTCATAATCATGAGGTCCCCGGTTCAATCCCGGGTCCCGCTACACAAAACAAGGTATTTATGAGTTTGTTTCATGGATGTCTTGTTTTTCTTTTATTTTATGTGGACTTATTTTTCTTCTCATAAAGAATCATATTTGAATAATTTTATGTAGATTTGCTACTCATATCAATCAAAGTTGTAACTTTTGCTGAATTATGAAAAACGCATTCTATATGGAAGGGAATTTATGGCTATATAGATTATATCTTTGGGTGGCAATTTTATTATGGCTACCTGTATCCTTACCGGCCGTTGACCTTCCGAATTTAACTTTTCGTACTATTACTATTTCAGACGGCCTGTCTAACAATATTATTAATACTATTTATAAAGATAAAAGAGGCTTTACTTGGTTGGGCACCCAGACCGGATTAGATCGTTTTGACGGTATCAATGTGAAAAGTTTTCTTCAGTTTTCAGGACGTACCATTTTTTCCATAGCCGAAACAGATTCTGTTTATTTGTGGGTGGGTACAGATAAAGGATTATGGAGACTTGATAGGAAAACAGACCAAGTGAAATTGGTCACTTTGGATACAAAGTCGTTGGAAGTTAGATCAGTATTTGTAAGCCAGACAGGGCGATTACTGGTTGGAACAACTCACGGACTTTTTATCTATCAGGAGAATACTTTCAGGAAGGTGCTTTTCGGATCAAATGCTTTGTCTTCTACTAATTTTCTCACTGGCATTGTTGAAGGACATAAAGATACTTTTTGGCTGACTTCACAAGGTGGTTTGATAGAATATAATATTGTAACTGGTCAATCGGAAGTCTATACATATCAGGGTGATGAGAGGTTTGTTAATTATTTTTCTTGTCTGACTCTTTTAAAAGAAAAGCTATATTTAGGAACAGCCGGCAATGGTATGCTTGTTTTTGATATCGGTAAGACGGCTTTTTCTATTTGTCCTGAAGTGGAAAATGGATATATAAAAAGTATCATTGCTGTTAATGATGAGATATGGGTGGGAACAAATGGAAGCGGTATTAGAATAATCAGTGCGTCTACAGGAAAAGAGTTGTCGGCTATAGAGCATACTTCGAATGCGGATGCTATTTGTTCTAATGCAGTTTATTCTTTGTTGAAAGAGGATGATATGCTTTTTGTAGGTACTTACATGGGCGGATTAAGTTATACTCCGGCTCATGGAAGTTTCTTTTCTGTTTATTCTTATCCAGAGCTTTTTAATTCTTATAATATGAATGTACGTGCTTTTTGGGTGGATGCAGATGGGAAAAAAGTAATAGGCACGCGTGACGGACTTTATTATATTTCTGAAATGGAACGAAGGATAAGGCATTATACACACCGGAATTCCATTTTGCGTTCGGATATAATTTTGTCTGTAAAACCTTTCAATCGGGATTTTTTAATTGGAACTTATGGAGGGGGCTTGTACTTGCTTCACAGGAATACGGGTGAACTTTCCTTTCTTCAATCAGATCAATGTTTTATGCAAGGGTCATTTAATGGATATGAAAGGGATGTAAATAATAAATTATGGATCGGCAGTTCGAAAGGTGTGTATGTATATGATCATTTGACAGGGGAATATGAGGTTTATAACAGTCGTAATTCTTCTTTGTCGGTTAATTCTGTTTTTTCATTGAAGGCAGATTCGAAGGGCAGGATGTGGCTGGGCACGGGAGGAGCCGTTTTTATGTATGATAGGGTTGATGGAGTATTTAAATCGGATGTTTTTCCGGAACATGTTTTGCCATATACTAAAAGTGTACGGTTCATTTATGAGGATAAAAAGAAGAATTTGTGGTTTTGTGATGATAAGGAGGGGGTGGTTAAGGTAGATGAGTCTTTTACGACATTTGAACACATCACGATCAATGATTTCTTACCGAATAATTCTGTGATGAGCATAGTGGAAGATCCTAAGAATGGCGGATTATGGTTTGCTACTCAGAGGGGGTTACTATATATAAAGGAAGAGGAAAATTATCATAAGATTTTTTCGTTATACGATGGCATTCCCGGATATATTTTTAATTCTCCGGTACAGATAACGGATGATAATACGGTTTGGTGGGGAAATGAACGAGGATTGGTCTGTTATGATGCAGTAAAGAGCTGGAGTGAGATAGGAACAAAAAAGGTCCAGCCTCCCGTGATTACTTCCATTTCAGTCGCAGGCAGACCTTTGTGCCCGGGAGAGACATTAATGCCCGTTTCTGCTCCATTTATAGATGAGGTGTTTCTGTCTGTAAATGATAATAATATTTCATTCACTTTCTCAGCCTTGAATTATGCAGTGGAGAATACGGATTTATACGAGTATTGTTTGGAAGAATATGATAAGGAATGGAAAACTTTGATGAAAGGAAATCAGGTTTCTTATACAGAACTTCCTGTTGGCGATTATATGTTTAGGGTCAGGGCGGCTTCCAATCCTGCAGCAATAAAAGCGGTAAGGGTGGTTGTTGCCGGAAATACGCCTTTTATAAGATGGATTGTGGTGTTAAGTGTAGTCGTTTGTTGTATTCTAATTTATTTTTACTCCGG
>ENA-ORKQ01000120-ORKQ01000120.1-human-gut-metagenome-genome-assembly--contig:-NODE-120-length-16227-cov-6.18136_pt1 | contig 16227 bp, 11 predicted proteins | sample MGYA00243060_ERZ508809 | MGnify/ENA primary metagenome ERZ508809 (study PRJEB26277, sample SAMN04329829) | human gut metagenome | biome: human-associated habitat | host: Homo sapiens | place: USA... | reverse complement strand
ATTTGGGTACAGATCTACTGTTATGCCCGTTTAGTTTTTAATAAGTACTCTTTTCAGAAAAAAACAAGACCATGTTTAAAATGCATTAAACATGGTCTTTAATAAATGGGGCGTTGTATCTGGATAAGTCAGACTACCGTAGCCGTATGCCGTTCATACTTCTTCGAATCAGTGAGTTATAGATAATTTTTCCTTTTGATACTTGTTCTTCTGCTTGTGGCAGGTCGGGCATACTTCCTGTCGTAATATAAGCTATGGTGTTCTTCAATAAATACTCTTGGGTGTCTCCCAGTGGGTAGAGAGGGGAGATGAGGTTACGTTCGCTCAATGTGAAATCGGGGGTGATGCCATTTACATAGTTGGCTTGTCCTGCCGAGTTGAGAACGTATGCCACTACCGGCCATAAAATAAAGTTGTAACGCTCATCTTGGTATGGTTCCATGGCCACATTTTTGCCAACAGTCGTTTCACCTATTACCACTACATTTTCTGTGCCTATATATGGACGGAGACAATTTATGACAGCTTCTGAAGCCGATGCAGTAAATTTGCTTGTTAGTACATAAAGCTTGCTTAAATTCAAGTTTTCAGAAGCAAGTCCTGTGTTGAGGGGGAAATCAACTTTTTGCGGGTCACTGATATTATTATACAAAGTTGTGCAAAATACTTTCCCTAGATCTACTGCGGGTGCCAGATAACTTCCTAAATCTGTGGCACAACTCAGATAACCACCGGGATTGTATCGTAAGTCCAGAATAAAAGCATCGGGTGACTGCCCTTTGAACCGGGCGAATATCTGTTTCATTTGTTCCCTGTATTCTGTATCTGTTGCCTGGTTATTGGGGCCTGTACTGAATTCATTGTAGACCATATAGGCTATTTTTCTTCCGGATACTTCATATATGGTATCTATATAGAACGGATTCAATTCTACGGGTCGTGATGCTGCTACTTTGACTGTATCTGTTGCAATCCAGCTGGAATTACCTTCCTCATCAAAAACCAAGCTTTCTCTGGCGATAGTTGTATTGCACCCTTCCTTCAGATATCCGTAATTATTGTTGGTTAGCTCTTCTTTGCCAATGGCTGATATCCAGTTCCCTCGTGCCTATCCGGCTTCTGAGGCTGGTGAATTGTGCAGTACGAATAAAATACGGGCAAATACGTGTGATGAGATTCCGGTGGGATCGGTCATTAATTCAAAATCAAATCCGTAAGTAGAAGTACGTTGCAGGTAGGAACGGGCCGCATCGGAAGTTTCTTTTGTTTCTATATACGAATACGGGTCTCCTTTTCCGTTTTGTGCCTTGGTATAAACCAATTTTTGCAGGAAGTTTTCCGGTTCGGCAAAATAGTCCGTTTCCTTTATTGCCGGAATACTGTCATACCACAAATAATGCTCTTTCATTATTTGCTCTATCCATAAATTCTCTCCAACTAATGCATAGTATTCCCCACTGCGGTCTTCGCCACATGAAGCCATTATAAATAAAGTGGTTAGAAGAAAAAAAGTGCTCCGTATATGCTTCATAATCTAATTCCTTTTTCGATCTGCAAAGCTAGGGATTTTATTTTAAAATAGGGATAAGGTTTGGAATAAATAATCCAAAAAACCTTTATATAAAAAAGAAATCCGCCGGTTAGGTCAAGCAGACTTCACGGCGGACGTTCTTAATTTTTTATTTCTTTTCAGATTTCCATTTGTCAGCATATTCATTCAGAATTCTGCGGATACTGAGTCCGATTTTGATATAATCTTTCTCGTTCAGGTTGGCAAGTGATACACGTACACTCCATTCGGGTCCGTCGAATCCGCCACCATTCAATACGACCAGTCCTGTTTCATTGGCAAGACGGAATACTACGTCCAATGGATTATAAGTTGTCTGCAGATGTTGTACGAATTCATCTCCGTAAAATTTTTTGGCCCATACCAGCATGTCTATCTCTGAATAATAACCAGCCCTTAGTGGATCGTCGGGGAGAATGAACCCTGTGTTGTCCCATAATGCTTTCAGACGGGTATGGATTAAATTAAGCATGGCATGACGATACGTGTTTTCTTTGTCCAGCAATGAAAAAGAAGCAAAGAGTGACATCTGCATTTGTTGTGGCAAGGACAGTCCTGCTGTATGGTTCAAGGCTACTTGACGGCTATCTGCCACCATACGGTCAATGAATTTAATGTTTTCTACTTGCATGCTCATGCTGCCATAGCGTTTGGCTAGTTCGCTTTTTCGTATGCGGGGCAGATTAGCAATCATTCAGTCGAATACATTTTTCTCATGTAAGGCAATTACAGCAAGGCGCCAACCGGTCGCTCCAAAATATTTGGAGAAAGAGTAGACACAAATTGTGTTCTGTGGCAAATCAGCCATCAGGCTGCGGAATCCAGGGACAAAAGTACCATATACATCATCTGTTATAATCATCAGATTGGGATTCCAGCGTGTTACTACGTCTTTCAGGGCATCTACACATTCTTTGCTTAACTGATAACTGGGTGGATTACTTGGATTGACAATAAACAAGGCTTTGTATTTCGTGTCTCGCAGTTTATTGATATCTTCCACTTTGTATTGCCAGGTATGAAGCCCTTCTTCATTTAGAGTATTTGCAGGAATATTGAGCACATCATAATCGTAACGTGTCAATTCGGGTATCTCAATATAGGGTGTAAAGATAGGAACCATCAATGCTACACTATCTCCTTTGTGTAGCAGGAAATTTTCTTCCAGCGAGTCAAATACATAGCACATCCCTGCTGTTCCGCCTTCGGTGGCGAATAAATCGAATTTGCCTTGCGGGGGTTGCCCGTTGCACATTTCCTGATTCAGGTAATCCTGTACTAAAATTTCTGTATATTTCAAGATGCGGTCAGGCATGGGGTATTGGTCGCCTACAATACTTTCGGTCCATTCGTGTACTAGCTCGTCCGGATCGGCTGCATGTTCCATCAGCATATAATTATAGGTACGTTTCAATAGATCTGTCCCCGCATTTCCTTCATGCTTTTTCAGGTATTCCTCAAAACGTTGGGCTATGCCTGTTTTTTGAGGAATACCGGCAATGCCTTCGGGCATGTCCATGACCCGGCGACACTCTTCAATGCCAAAACCGCCCAAGGCAAAGAATGCTTCACGAGCCTCCGTTGCAATCCAGTTGGGATTACCTCTGCCTGCATTCAGCATGACGTGTGCCATTTTCTTCACACTTTCATCTGCCATTTCAATCAAACGGTTTTTTAATTCGAAAGGGCTGATCTTTTCCAAATTCTTGTCCATTCGGGCAACGCTGCTTTTATTACTTAAATATTCCATAATGTATGAGTTTAGTTTTTTTAGTTGATTAATAATACAATGATTACTCCCCAGATGATGAGTAGTGTATTTCCTACGGCGTAGGTCACGGTGTATCCTAAAGAAGGCGTTTCGCTGCCTACTGCTTCTTGTATGGCACCCAATGCAGCAGTGGTAGTACGGGCTCCTGCCGTGCATCCCAAAGAGAGGGCGGGATGGAACTTGAATACATATCTGGCTAGAATCAGCCCTAATAATAAAGGCAAGGAAGTAGCCAACGCACCTATGATAAATAACATAGGACCTACTTCTTTTAGTCCCTGTACAAAGCTGGGTCCTGCAGAAATGCCGACTACGGCGATGAACATATTCAAGCCTACATTATTCAGCACCCATAAAGAGGATTCCGGTATTTGTCCGAAGGTAGGGCGTTTGCTGCGCCACCAGCCAAATACTAATCCGGTTATCAGGGCCCCTCCACTAGTGCTTAGGCTAATAGGTACTCCGCCGATATGGATTGCAAGTGCCCCGATGATACCTCCTAGTAAAATGCCGAGTCCTACAAATGTCATATCTGTGGCATTGGTGGGGCGGTCTATATATCCTAGTTCTTTTGCAGCAGATTCCACCTCTTTTTTCAGACCGACCAATTCCAGAGTATCTCCACAGTCGATAGTGGTTTGTGCGAAAACAGGGATATCAATACCTGCCCGTTTGATACGGCGTATACTGACTCCATGCATAAAGCTTTGACGGCGTATGAAATCCAATTTTTGGTTGAAATATGGCTTTTTGTGTATCATGACAGGGAGTACTTCCACAGGGAAATCAAGCAGTTGGGGATCGACGATTTCTTCTCCAATCCAGTCTTCCTCACCAATGGCGAATTCTCTTCTTCCGCTCAGTACCACTTCGTCTCCTTTTTGTAATAATTGTCCGGGAATAATATCATTGACAATGGAAGATCCATGTCGCATTCTTTCAACAAACAATCTTTTCCCTTGTGAAATAAAATAGGATTCTAGCTGGTCAACGGTCTTGCCGTTGCCAAACCAATCGTTCTCTATGCGGTAAGCGCGAAAAACTACCGGACGGCGTGCTTGTTCAAATCCGGGCTCGTCTGCTTCGCTGGTACCCATTCGGGTTTCTAGCTCTTTGCAGGCGGCTTTCACTTTTTCTAATCCTCCCAACATTTTAGGACCTAAAGAAGAGAGGACCCAGGCAGAGCCTGCCGTACCGAAAATGTAAGTTACAGCGTATGCCACGGGAATGATATTAATCATATCACTTTTTTGGGAAGAGGCTATGTTGAGTCCGTTTATGGTATCTTCCGCTACCCCTATGACGGCAGAGATAGTTTGTGCTCCGGCCAGTAACCCGGCTGTTTCACCGGCATTATATCCCATTAAGGTAGCTAATAACCAAGTGATAACCAAACAACCTACGCACATGAGTACGGCGAATCCTACTTGAGGTAAACCATCTTTTTTCAGTCCGCGAAAGAATTGTGGTCCCACTTTGTATCCGATGGCAAAAAGGAATAAAAGAAAAAACACGGATTTCACCGGTTCTTCTATTGTAATGTTAAGCTGTCCCACTAATACCCCTACTAGCAATACACTGGTGACGATTCCCAAACTGAATTGTTTTATTCTCATTTTTCCAATCCAGAAGCCTGCGGCGATTGTCAGAAAAATCGCCAGTTCTGAATGTTGTCTCAAAAGATGTATAATCCATTCCATATTTCACTTCTTATTATAATTGCTGTTTAAAACAGTGTGAGGGTAAAGAAGTTGAGTTAAAAAGCTCCAAATTGTGCTTAGTTCTAATATTTTTTATTTTATTTGCATAGAGATGATGCTTGACTTATGAAAATGAAGTTGTTTGTAAAATATATTTCTTTATTAATTCTCTTGTTTGTTGTTGGAGGATGTAAAGAAAAAATGGCTGACATGTATGTGACTAAGGTCACCGATTTGACAGGAGAGGAAGAACAAGTTTTGAAATTGGAATATGATCGTGATGGTAAAATTATAAAGTATGGAGATACCCCGGTAAGGTATGAGGGCGACCAAATCACAATCGGACAGATGGATTGTTTGAATACCGGCAATAAGCTTTGCAATGTTACGTTTCAAATAGGAAAAGGCAAGGCGAGGGAAAGTAGGGCCCGTTGTATATTGAAGGTAGAAGAGGAGGTTTATGAAGTTGATAAACAGACTGTCTATGATTATAAAGGAGATACTATTTTTATCAATTCTGATTATCGTGCTACTTCCGATTATCGTTTCTTGAGAAAAGTGCAAGGAAAATATGTTTTTGATCAATTGGGACGGTTGAAGGAAGTAATGACTGTTTTTACTGAAGCAAATGATAGTGTGTCTAGTTGTCATACTTATTATAATTATGATAATAACATTAACTATCAGGCGAATTTGAATTTACAGGCTTATGTGATTGATTATGATGGGGTGGATAGTTTCTTCTATTTTTTATTGAATCTTGGGCAGTTGAGGAATAGAACAGCCTTACCTAATGATATCGGATATTGTATGAATCATGGTTTAAGCACTTATAATGTGCATGCCAATTATCGTCTGGATGATGAGAATCCGGTCAGGATAGAAGTTTTATATAATTATACCAAACTTCTATCCCGAATAGATTTATCTTATAATCCTTTAAATTAATTCATCGGGAAGTATAAACAAGTCTACTTCATTGGCGCCTTGCTTTATCAAGTCTTTCTTATCTATTTGGTAAAGACGGATAAACTCATCATGACTGTCGCATAGTTCCTGGGCTTTGCGATAATATTCTATTGATTTTTCTGTTTCATTCAGGATATAATACACATGTCCTGCATTCATCCAGTCTTCCATAATGGGTTTGGGCTCGGATATCAGCAAGTCGTAATATTTCTTGGCTTGTTGATGGTTGCCGGTAATGAAGGAACACCATCCGATGGCGCGTCGGGCATTCTGTGGCTTTTTATCCAGATACTCCACTTTGAAGAAATAAGCCAGTGCTTCATCGTATCGTTCCAGTGCCATCAGGCATTGTCCTATTTGTAGCGTCAGATTCAGATTGTCAGGCTGTTCTTGTTCCACCTTATTATAATATTCCAAAGCTTGTTGGTAGTTTCCTTCTTTTCTATAACATTGTGCCAAATGGCGGTTATTCCATGCGTTATCAGGGATCAGCAGATCTGATTGCAGGTAATAATCTATCGCTTTTTTATAGGAACCGATTTTCTGATAAATGAAACCTGCTTTCTGCCATAATTCAGCATTTTTACGATTGTATAATTCAATTGATTTATCATAGAGAATCCCGGCTTCTGTCAGGTCGTCGTGTGTGAATAGGTAATCTGCCAGCTTGTTGATATAATCTTTGTGCAACAAGGCTTGAGACAATGTTTCTTTATTCCATAAGTCTAGAGTCTCCTCAAAAATGTCATGTATTTCATGTTTTCTTGACCATAATTTGAAGAAACGGTAGAGGTCATGAATATATTGCCGGCTCACGAATTCAGCGCGAGCTTTTGATTGTGACATTTCTTTTAAACGTTCTTTCAGTTCTTCAGAAGCTTCATGTTGTCCGTTCAATTGTTGCTGCATGAGATTTCTTTGGCTTTCCGGCATTTGTAACATGGTAAAACAAAAAGAGTATTTGTCGGAATTGCAGAATACATCCGAGTTCATCAAAATGTTGAGCAGAGAGATTTTTTGTTCGTCATTTCCGAGAGATAATTTGGCGATATCCTGATATTGGGGGTCAAAAGGATAGAACCAGTGAGAAATTTTGCGGAAAAACGGGAATTGTTTCAGCTGTGAAAAGGTACTCATATACACATCCGCCCCGGACATTTGCAGTTCACCTAATTCGCGCAATTTATCGGTAATGCCTGAACGGTCAATCCATTCTTCCCATTCCGGATTATGATCTTCGGCATCTTCATCCAGTCCTTCCAAATTAAGTTTGGGATTTTTCATCATTTCGGGTATGATTTCTTCACGCATTTTCTTGTCTATCTTTCGGGTTTCACGGGAAGATTGCAATAATTGAATCTGGATATGATGCAGGTTTTTGATGAACTCGGTATTTTCATTCAGTTCATTTATGCGCGACACGGCTTCAGGGTATTGAAGGATACGCTTTTCATAATAGTAGCATGTTAGTACGATCCCTGCAATAGCCCGCTGATTCAGCATGGTATCCTGATGGGTATAGGCGTTCAATAGAAACATGAACTTGCGGATGTCGAATATTTGCAACAGGCTCATGGTGACGGCGCTGACCATTATGGAAAGGTCGTTGACTTGGATCAATAGTGAGTTGAATAAAATTTGCGCTTCAGCATATTCCGATTCACTCCACCGGGTGGATACCCATATTTTTTCAAATAATTCGTCTACGGCTGTTTCGTGACGTTTTCTCATGGCATCCATTTCTTCATTTCTTTTGGCCTCGGTGGTATATATCAATGGGGCTGTAGCCATATCTTCTGTATATGCCTCCAATTGCATTTGTAATTCGGCATAGCTGTGGGGAGGGCTTTGGACAATAGTGCGCATTGTGTCATAATAGGCTCCATAATTTTGTGTTGCCTGTACGGCTATATGGATACGGTCGGTCAGTTCGTATGCCGTGCGCAACATTTTATGGTATATTTCTACCTTATTGGGATCTTTCATCCCTTTTGAAGTATATTGCAGCATCAGGTCGTATGACGTTTGCAGGGCTTCTAGCTCATTCTTTAATTGCCAGTCGGAAGTATGTGTGGCATATCCTGTCATTTGGAATAATGCTTCTTTTAACCGATATTGGTCTAATAGTTTTATGATTTCTTCGCGCATATTTTAAAGTTCTATTTGTATGTCTTTTATAAACAAATGCCGGCAGACTTCGGTTCTCGATTTATTTCAACCAAGTTGCCCGTTTCCATATATATTCCATCGGACCGTGAGAGTGATGATTCATCCACCAGCGGCAGAAAGAGAATTGCAAGATGAAGAAAACTATTCCTGCCAGGCAGCTGGCTGTGATACCAAACTGATTGTGCAATGCAAATCCCCAGTTGTAGTATAACATAGAACCTACTATACTTTGAGTGATATAATTGGTAAGGCTCATCTTTCCGTATGGCGTTATTTTCATTAATCCGTCGTGTAAGTTTGTCTTGTAAAAAGCGAAGACGACACCGGATACCAGAATCAGCATAAATGCAAAATTGGAAAGCGAGGTGATGATTAGTGAAAGAGGGGTCAGAATGGATTTATTTGTGATAAAGTCTGGTAGCATATTGCCCAACCCATATAAAGGGAAAAATGAGACGAGTGAGCCTGCAAGTACCTTGTTCCATACCTTCAAGTGCTCTTTCAAAAAAAGTCCCTTGCGCCCTATCAGCATACCGAGCAGGAAGAGGGCGGCTGTTTGGAATACCCGTCCGTGATCCCAGGCCCAGGCAAGGCTTGCCAACTGTCCTTCCCATAAATTGACACGGATGGTTTCCAGAAAATTACCATTGCTTTGCACTGCAAAAGTTGCATTCCAGAAGCTGCGGGTGGGGATGGCCGGAGTAACAAATTCCGGATCGAAGCAGGCACGTATTACATAATAAAGCGGCAATGGCTGGATTAATAGCAGACATGCCAATGCAAATATCCATTTGTCTTTCAGCCGGCAAGTCAGTGGCAGGATGAAACCTACTAAAGAATAAAGGACCAGCACTTCCGCTGTGAAAAAACTGGCATTGATATTACCTATCAGGAAAAGAAGAATTAACCGCCAACAAAAACGTAGACGGAAATCATTGCCCCGTAGGCGTTGGTTGTCATCTTGAATAAAAAAGCTAAAACCGAAAAGTAAAGCGAATATGGCGTATGCTTTTCCGCCGAACATGAAGAATAACCCGTTCCAAATGGCTTTGTCCGAGAAGTTCAGCCACGCACTTTGTCCGGCTGTATCGGGAAATGAGTAGAAATTAAAATGTTCGATAGAGTGCAGGATGATGATTCCCATCACTGCCAGTCCGCGTAGCACATCAGCTACATCTACACGTGCGTGTCCTTTCAATTTTGTGTTTATTGCTTTTGTTTCCATGGGGTTATATATTAGCGTACAAAAATAGGAAAATCTTGAATAGTTGGCAAAAAAAGGAGGAAGTAATCAGATATTTCTTTAATTTTGTCCCCATCTTAAAAAAAGATATGGATATTTCGGAATTGCAACGTATTTATGCCGGTCATCCTAACACTAAGGGACTGGCTGCGTTATTGGAAGATTCCTCGGTGAGGACTATTTTCCTGGGAGGATTATATGCTTCTGCGGCAGCTTTATTTGTTTCCTCCTTTCTTAGAGAGAATAAACAGACATTTGTATTTGTACTGGGTGACTTGGAGGAAGCGGGTTACTTTTATCATGACCTGACACAGGTGAACGGTGATGAGCATATTTTGTTCTTTCCATCCTCGTATCGTCGGGCTGTTAAATATGGGCAGAAAGATGCAGCCAATGAGATCCTGCGTACGGAAGTGTTGAGCCGTTTACAGAAAGGCGATCCGCTATGTGTGGTGACTTATCCTGAAGCGTTGGCGGAGAAAGTGGTATCACAAAAGGTACTGATGGACAAGACGTTAAAACTTGGTGTGGGTGAGCATGTGGACACAGAGTTTATCACGGAAGTGCTGGCCGGTTACGGATGCGAGCATGTAGATTATGTTTATGAACCGGGGCAATATGCTGTACGCGGTAGTATTATTGACGTCTTCTCTTTTGCTTCCGAGTATCCTTACCGTATTGACTTTTTTGGTGACGAGGTAGACAGCATCCGTACTTTTGAAGTGGAAAACCAGCTTTCGAAAGAGAAGAAACAGAGCATTGCCATCGTGCCCGAGCTGACGAATGCCGCCGACAAGAGCGGGGTGTCTTTCTTTGAATTCATTCCTCGGGAAACAGTTCTGGCAATGAAAGATTTTCTTTGGGTACGTGAAAGAATACAGGTAGTACGGGAGGAGGCACTCTCTCCTCAGGCGCTTGCCGCATACGAGGGAGAGAAGACGGAACTGATGAATTTGGAACTGAAGCTGATAGACGGGGCGGAATTTACAGTACGGGCTTTGGAATTCAAACGGATTGAATTTGGTAACAAACCTACAGGAACTCCACAGGCTACGTTGGCTTTCGATACGACAGTCCAGCCTATTTTTCATAAGAATTTTGATTTGGTAAGCACTTCATTCACTGATTATCAGAAACGAGGTTACACCTTATATATATGTACCGATAGTGAGAAGCAGGCAAAGCGGCTGAAAGATATCTTTGAGGAGCGTGGTGATCATATCACGTTCATTCCGGTCAACAAGACTTTACATGAGGGCTTTACAGATAATGTATTGAAAAGCTGCTTTTTTACAGACCATCAGATTTTTGACCGTTTCCATAAATACAATCTTCGTAGCGACAAGGCGCGTAGCGGTAAGGTGGCGTTGACCTTAAAAGAGTTGAGCCAGTTTGAGCCGGGTGACTTTGTGGTACATATAGATCATGGGGTAGGTCGTTTTGGCGGTTTGGTACGCATTCCGAATGGAAATACCACTCAGGAAGTGATTAAACTTACTTATCAGAATGAGGATGTGGTATTTGTTTCCATTCATTCCCTGCATAAAATATCCAAGTATAAAGGGAAGGAGGGAGAAACTCCCCGCCTGAACAAATTGGGAACCGGTGCGTGGGAAAAAATGAAAGAGCGTACCAAGAGTAAAATCAAAGATATAGCTCGTGATCTGATCAAACTGTATTCGCAACGTAAACAGGAAAAAGGATTTTCGTATAGTCCCGACAGTTTTATGCAACATGAATTAGAGGCAAGCTTTATCTATGAGGATACCCCCGATCAGTTGAAGGCGACCCAAGATGCCAAAGCCGATATGGAGAGCGATCGCCCTATGGACCGTTTAGTGTGTGGTGATGTGGGATTCGGAAAGACCGAAGTAGCGATTCGTGCCGCTTTCAAAGCTGTGACAGATAACAAACAGGTGGCTGTGCTGGTTCCCACTACGGTTTTAGCTTATCAGCACTTTCAGACTTTTAGCGAACGGTTGAAAGATTTTCCATGTAAGGTGGATTATTTGAGCCGTGCCCGCAGTACGAAAGATGTTTCCAGAATAGTGAAAGAACTGGCGGATGGAAAAATAAATATTTTGATCGGTACACATAAAATCATCGGTAAAAGCGTTAAGTTCAAAGATTTAGGATTGCTGATCATTGATGAGGAACAGAAGTTCGGAGTAAGTGTGAAAGAGAAGTTGCGTCAGATGAAAGTGAATGTGGATACACTTACTATGACCGCTACCCCCATCCCCCGTACTTTGCAGTTCTCGTTAATGGGCGCCCGTGATCTTTCTGTTATTCAGACTCCGCCTCCCAACCGTTATCCCATTCAGACAGAGGTGCATACCTTTAATGAAGATATCATAACGGAAGCGATCAATTTTGAAATGAGCCGTAACGGACAGGTATTCTTTGTCAATAACCGCATACAGAATCTGGTAGAATTGGAAGCCATGATCAAGCGGAATATACCCGATTGCCGTGTCTGCATAGGTCATGGACAGATGGAGCCCGAAAAGCTGGAAAAGATTATTTTCGACTTTGTGAACTATGATTATGATGTGCTGCTGGCAACCACCATTATCGAGAGTGGCATTGACATACCGAATGCCAATACGATTATCATCAACCAGGCGCAGAATTTTGGCTTGAGTGATTTGCACCAGATGCGTGGACGTGTGGGAAGAAGCAATAAAAAAGCATTCTGTTATTTGTTGGCGCCTCCGTTGACTTCACTGACTCCTGAGGCAAAGCGTCGTCTTCAAGCCATTGAAAATTTCAGTGATCTGGGCAGCGGTATTCATATAGCCATGCAGGATTTGGATATCCGTGGAGCAGGAAATATGCTGGGGGCGGAGCAGAGTGGTTTCATTGCCGATTTGGGCTATGAAACTTATCAGAAGATATTGGCTGAAGCGGTGAAGGAATTGAAAGAGGATGAGTTTGCCGATCTTTACGCAGAGGAGTTGCAGGCAGCGGGAGAAGAGAAAATCAGTGGCGAGAACTTTGTGGATGAATGTCAGGTGGAAAGTGATTTGGAATTGCTTTTCCCTAATGAGTATATCCCCAGCAGCAGCGAACGTATGTTGCTTTATCGTGAACTGGACGGATTGGAATTGGATAAGGACCTGCTCGCTTTCAAGGCACGGTTGGAGGACCGTTTCGGAAAGGTTCCTCCCGAAGGGCTGGAACTTCTGCGTATCGTACCTTTGCGCAGATTGGCTAAACGGTTGGGGGTGGAAAAAGTATTCTTGAAAGCCGGACGATTGACTTTGTTCTTTATCAGTAATCAGGAAAGTCCTTATTATCAAAGTGCGGCTTTTGGCAAGGTGATTGATTACATGAGCAAGAATCCGCGTTACTGCAATTTGCGTGAGCAGAACGGCAAGCGTAGTATGGTAGTCAAGAATGTGGAAACGGTAGAGACTGCGGTAGGTATTCTGCAGGAGATGGTGAGTCTGTGATAAAAGATGTCTGTATTGGCGGATTTCTTTCGTAGAAGAGATGAACCAACCGATGGCTCGGCAGAAACCGGCATTGCCGTAGAGTAAGCAGGATATGTTAACGTAAAATTGAATATTAACTAAATAAACAGCTGATTTTTAATTAATTGTTTAACGGAATTGAATTTGGGGTGTTTTATATTAAAAAATAATATAAGACGTTCCTTTTTCTTTTAACTTATCTATATTTTAACTATCTTACTTCCAGTTTAAAAGCGGACACTGAGATTTTTACTCACATATTGTCTAATTTAAAAAACACTTGTTATGGAAGTGAAAAAAACACGAAGAGCCGACCTTGAAAAGGGTAAGTCCCGTTGGCTGTTCATGGGTTTCATTGTGACGCTGTCGTTTATGTTTGTTTCGTTCGAATGGACTGAACGTAATGTAACTTACACGATCAGTGATCTAGTCAGTGACCCGGATTTCTTTGAAGAATTAGTTCCTGTAACCTACAATCAGGATAAACCTCTGCCACCACCGCCTCCGCCGGCTGCCGTCAATCCGGAAGAGCTCAATATAGTGGATAATCAATCAACGGAAACAGAAACCGATATTGCCACTTCGGACCCTACGGATGCTCCTGTTATCATACCGATTCCCGTTGAAGTACCCGAAGAAGTAGTGGAAGAAAATGTGGAATTTGTGGTGGTGGAAGAAATGCCGGTATTTCGTAACGGTAATGCTGATTTGATGAGGTATCTGAGCGAAAACATCAAATATCCTACCGTCAGTGCCGAGCAGGGAGTTCAAGGTAAGGTTGTGGTACAGTTTATTGTGGGTGTTCATGGCGAGATTCTGAATCCGGTAGTGGTGAAGAGCGTGGATCCGTATCTGGACAAGGAAGCAATCCGCGTGATCAGTTCCATGCCAAAATGGAAGCCCGGCAAGCAAAGAGGAAAAGCAGTGAGGGTGAAATACACTGTTCCTGTAGTCTTCAGACTGCAAAGTTAAGATTTAATTAGTATGGATGGAGGAAGCGTAATCTCGGGAGAGGACGCTTCCTCTTTTTTATGAGGAATAAATAGGGAATATTTATAAAAACATGTAAGTAAAAGGGGAGTAAAAGGAAATAGTTAGTAATAAAATGTTTGCTATCTTATTATATTTGTTACCTTTGTGGGTCTTATAATATGAAAAACAATGAAAATAACAATTCTACAAAGAAATATAGAATGGGCCAATCCTCAGGCCAATGTAGCAAGGGCCGACGAGGCAATAAGCTGTCTGCCGGATTCTGATTTGTTTGTTTTACCCGAAATGTTTCCCACTGGTTTTTGTACGCAACCCGAAGGAATTGCGGAGAGCGCCGACAGCGAAACACTTCACTGGATGAAGCGTAAGGCAGCCGAGCGGAATTGTGCTATTGCAGGCAGTGTGGCGGTATGTGAGAATGGAAATTATTATAATCGTTTTTACTTTGTCCATCCGGATGGAGCCGTGCAGCATTATGATAAGAAGCATTTGTTTACCTTTGGGGGCGAACACAAGCGTTTCACCGCCGGTACGGAGCGTGTGGTGGTGAACTTCCGTGGGGTACGTATCCTGTTGGAAGTATGTTATGACCTTCGCTTCCCTGTTTGGGCACGTAACCTGGGTGATTATGACATGATACTTTATGTGGCAAGCTGGCCTACCCCCCGTGTGGATGCCTGGAGCGCGCTGCTTCGTGCGCGGGCTATTGAAAATCAGTGTTATGTAGCCGGAGTGAACCGCATGGGAGTTGATCCTGCCTGTGAATATTCGGGTGGCAGCGCTATCATCGATCCCTACGGAAAGACGATAGCCGAATGTCCGTGGAGCAGGGAAAGCGCGGTATCGGCTGATATAGATATGGAGGCATTGCAGGCTTTCCGGAAGAAATTCCCGGTATTGGATGATGCAGACCCCTTTACATTGATATGAAACAATTAACAAAATAATAGATAATGGCTGAAAAAAAATTATTGTTGGGCGATGAGGCAATTGCCCTCGGAGCGATACATGCCGGCATATCGGGTGTATATGCCTATCCGGGTACACCGTCCACTGAAATCACGGAGTTTATCCAGAATAATCCTTTAGCAAAGGAAAGAAAACTGCACAGCACTTGGTGTACCAATGAAAAAACGGCCATGGAGGCTGCATTGGGTATGTCATACGCGGGAAAGCGTGCTTTGGTATGTATGAAACATGTAGGTATGAATGTGGCTGCCGATGCGTTTGTCAATTCTGCCATAACCGGCGTGAACGGTGGGCTGGTGGTGCTGGCTGCCGATGATCCTTCCATGCATTCGTCACAGAACGAACAGGATTCACGCTTTTATGGAAAATTTGCTATGATTCCCATGCTGGGACCGTCGTCCCTACAAGAAGCAGACGGTTGGATGGGTTACGCATATACACTAACGGAAAAACTGAAGTAGCCGGTGCTGATGCGTGTGGTTACCCGTCTGGCACATTCGCGTGCCGGTGTGGAAGTAGCCGATATCCGTGAGGAAAATCAGTTGAATCCTGATCATGAACGTGCCCACTGGGTATTGCTGCCGGGTAATGCGCGTAAACAATATCTGGATTTAGTGAAAAAGCAGGAAAAACTGGAAGAAGCTTCCTCCAAATCTCCTTATAATTATCTGGAAGGGTTGAATCCCGAATATGATTATGAGTTCGGAGTGATAGCTTGCGGTATCGGTTATAATTATGTGAAAGAGGCAGATACGGATGGTTGCCATATTCCGGTATTGAAAGTTTCGCAGTATCCGTTGCCGGCTGACGAAATCAGGACGATGGCAGACCGTTGCGGATATGTTTTGGTAGTGGAAGATGGCCAGCCGTTTGTGGAAGAGCAGGTAAAAGCGATTCTTTCCTCAGACTATGAGATAAAGGGACGCCTGACCGAAACTTTGCCGCGTACCGGTGAATTGACTCCGGATAATGTGGGCGAGGCAATCGGATGGGGAATCAAACGTCCGTTTGGTAAACCTCAGGTGGTGATGCCGCGTCCGCCTGCAGTGTGTCAGGGATGTGTTAATCGGGATGTGTAGGATGCATTGAACATGGGGGCTGCGGAATATCCGGATGCACGCATTTTCGGTGATATCGGTTGCTATACATTAGGTGCGTTGCCCCCGTTTCGTGCTATTGACAGTTGTGTGGATATGGGTGCTTCCATAACCATGGCCAAAGGTGCTTCCGATGCGGGAGTATTTCCGGCCATTGCGGTTATCGGTGACTCTACATTCACTCATTCCGGTATGACCGGTCTGCTGGATGCGGTCAATGACCATGCCAATATCACTGTGGTGATTTCGGATAACCTGACTACTGCCATG